>Ga0115002_10002161_pt1 | contig 25992 bp, 34 predicted proteins | sample ArcticOcean_MG_C_8_FD_89576 | JGI IMG/M metagenome (GOLD analysis project Ga0115002, IMG submission 89576) | Marine microbial communities from western Arctic Ocean - ArcticOcean_MG_CB11_86 | ecosystem: Environmental > Aquatic > Marine > Oceanic | place: Arctic Ocean: Canada Basin | collected... | reverse complement strand
GTGAAGTTTCCACTGGGCACCTTCATCGCCGTGACCGGCGTGTCCGGCTCGGGCAAGTCGACGCTGGTGAACCAGATTCTCGCGCGTCAGCTCTCGCACGACCTGAATGGCGCGCGCGAGCGCGGCGGGAAGCACGAGACGATCAGCGGACTGGAGCACCTCGACAAGGTCGTCGTAATCGACCAGTCGCCGATCGGCCGCACACCTCGGAGCAACCCGGCGACATACACGGGGTTGTTCACCCAGGTGCGGGAGCTATTCGCGAACGTGCCCGAGGCGCGAGCGCGGGGCTACAAGCCGGGTCGCTTCTCCTTCAACGTGAAGGGCGGGCGCTGCGAGGAGTGCAAGGGCGATGGCTACATCCTGATTGAGATGCAGTTCCTCCCGGACGTCACTGTCCCCTGTGAGGTCTGCCACGGCTCGCGCTACAATCGCGAAGCGCTCGAGATTCTGTTCCGAGGCAAGACGATCGCCCAGCTCTTGAACATGACCGTGACCGAGGCGCTCGACTTCTTCGAGGCGTTCCCGCGTCCACGTCGGAAGCTCGAGACGCTGGCCGACGTTGGCCTCGGCTACATTCGGCTCGGCCAGCCCGCGACCACCTTGTCCGGTGGCGAGGCGCAGCGGATCAAGCTCGCAACTGAGCTCTCGAAGCGCGCGACCGGGCGGACGGTCTACATCCTCGATGAGCCGACCACGGGGCTTTCGTTCCGCGACACGGAGCAGCTGCTGGTGGTGCTACAGCGCCTCGTCGACGGTGGGAACACCGTCGTGGTGATCGAGCACCACCTGGACGTGATCAAGAACGCCGACTGGGTGATCGACCTCGGGCCGCTCGGCGGCCATCGAGGTGGCCGGCTGGTCGCCGAAGGCACACCGGAACAGATCGCCGCGCATGACGAGTCGATGACGGCGGCCTTCCTGCAGGACTCGCTCGCCGCGCACGACCACGTGCCGGAGCAGCCACCGAAGCGGCGCAAGCGCGCCGCCACCTCGAACGGCGCGAAGCCCGAGGCGAATGGCACCGCGCCAAAGCCGAAGACGGCCGCCGCGAAGAAGGCGGGCGCGAAGAAGAAGGCCACGAAGCCGCGGCGCAAGGCCAAGGCAAGTGCCTAGCCTGAGGCAGCGCTAGCCGCGTGCCGTCGATCCAGCTTCAGAATGCCGACGCACGGATCACCTACCTCGGTGTGGTGTATCACCTCGGGCGGCCGGGATCGGAGATCGATCCAGAGACATTGGACGCCCACCGGGCGTCGCTGAAACCGGTCGGTCAGGCGTTGCGAGCTCAGATCGAGAACGCGGTGGTGACGATCGACCTCGCGCCGTGGCAGGTACGACGGCTAGGCGAGGCCTTGCTGGGGACCTCGAACGAGCTGCGGCAGTACGGGCTGTCCGAGGGCCGGTCGATGGTGCCGGGCTTCAGCGACACGCTGGAGGAGTTTTGGCCGGAGGTCGCGGATGACGCGACGGTGGCCTCGGACTTGGTGCAACACGCCGTGATGTTGCGCCGCCGATTGGACTCGGTGATCGGCGAAGCCGAGGCCGAAATCGTTGCACAGCAGGCGGCTGCGAAAGCTGAGCGTGAGGCCCAACGTGGCAGTTGGTGGCAGGTCTGGAAACGATAGTGCGACAGACACCTAGTTCGTGGTAATACTGATAGAACGCACCTGGGATGGGGCTTAGGCTCCGTCCAGCAATCGGAGTCCGGCACGGTCGCCGGCAGCCGAATAGAGGCACCGGAAAGGGCTCGCCCAATGACTTACACCATCACTTCGCCGTGCATCGACACGATGGACCAGTCGTGTGTGGACGTCTGTCCCGTCGACTGCATCCACTTCGACGAAGGCGTCGACAAGATCCTGTACATCGACCCAGACGAGTGCATCGACTGCGGCGCGTGCGAGCCCGCGTGCCCAGTTTCCGCGATCTACGCCGAGGACGACGTCCCTGAGGAAGAAGAAGCCTTCAAGGAGATCAACGTGCTCTGGTACCAGGACAAGGATGCAGCGCGGGCCAAAATTCCCGCGTAGCCCTCAGCCTGATTTCGACACAAAGAAAGAGGGCGCTTAGCGCCCTCTTTCTTTGTGTCTGCGCCCCTCGGATGCCACTCAGCTCCGAGGCGTTTCAAAAAGGTTAGAGCGCCTCGAGGTACGGGATCTCGTCGTGGGCCAGTGGCGGCTCGTCGCCCAGCGAGTGTGCATTGATCTCGACCTTGCCATCCTCGTGCAGATCGACGATCAACACGCGACCGCCAACCTCGCTGCCGGTGCCGAGGCCCTCGGGCGCACCGGAGTACGCGGCAACGGTGTTCTCACCAGCCGCGACGCGCGTCATCTGTTCCCAGTGGCCGAGCGCGATGTAGTCACGCCCGGTCTCGATAAGGTGCTCCTCGCGGATGTGGAAGGAGTGGTGGATCAACGCCTTCGGGTGTATGAAGTGCCCGTGGCCCGCGCCGATCTGCCAGGCGGCCTCGCCTCGCGGCGGTGGCGAGGAGAACGGCTGGAAGTCGGGGAGCATCTCCGTGTGGCAGCGTGCCCAGATTTCCACGTCGAGATCCTCGAGGGCGACGGTCTCGCCGCTGGGCTCCCGCATGACGTGCAGATTCGGAGCAAGCGCCTTCAAGTCGATGCGGTCGTAGACGGAGCGCGGTCCAACGTGGTCATGGTTGCCAGGGGCAATCACGACGGGTGCATCGACGCGGGCGATTTGTTCGGCGGCGTACTTTAGCGTCTTCTCCCACACCCGCGCGTTGTCGAAAAAGTCGCCCGCGATCAGGACGAAGTCGACCTCCTCGCGGATCGCGACATCAATCACCCGCGAGAAGTTCTCGTGGAGCTGGTCGCGCGCCTCGGAGCCGTCTCCGTAGTCGTAAGCACCGAGGTGGACATCAGAGGTGTGGAGGAGGCGCCGTTTCGGGCGCTGCTGATTCAGTTCAGACATTTATTTCGTCGTGCTCCGGTACGTGAGGGCGTAGTTCTTCAAGGCGTCGGTTCAACGCGTCGGGCAGTTCCGCGATCGGGACGCGAATCTGTTCCATCGTATCGCGGTCTCGGATCGTCACTGCGTCATCGTCGATCGTTTCGAAATCGACGGTGACGGCGAGCGGCGTCCCTATCTCGTCCTGCCGCCGGTAGCGACGACCGATCGACTGCGCGTCATCGTACTGGGTCCGGAAGCGTGGCCCGACCACATCGAAGACGCGGCGTGCCGTCGGCGTGAGCTTCTCGTTGCGCGATAGGGGGAGGACGGCGACCTCGGCGGGCGCGACGTCGGGCGCGAGGTGCAGCACCGTGCGCTGCTCGCCGTTCTCGAGCGTCTCCTCGGCGTAGGCGTCGAAGAGCAGTGTGAGCATGATGCGGTCGACACCGACCGCTGGTTCCACAACGTGCGGGACGATGTGCTCGTTGCGGTCGGGGTCGAAGTACGTCAGTGACTTGCCGGAGGCCGTGGCGTGCGCGGAGAGGTCGAAGTCGCCTCGATGGGCAATGCCCTCGAGTTCGCCCCAGCCCCAGCGGTAGCGGACCTCGATGTCAGACGTCGCCTTCGAGTAGTGCGAGAGCTCGCTCTCCTCGTGATCTCGCAGGCGGAGACGTCCCGGCGAAATACCGAGCCGGTAATACCAGCGTAGGCGCTCTTTCTTCCAGTAGGTGTGCCACTCGAGCGAGTCCTCGGGGTAGCAGAAGAACTCCATCTCCATCTGCTCGAACTCACGGGTGCGGAAGATGAATTGCTTGGTTGTGATCTCGTTGCGGAACGACTTGCCGATCTGGGCGATCCCGAAGGGAAGCCGCTTGCGGGTGGTCTGCTGGACGTTCTCGAAGTTGATGAACATCCCCTGCGCGGTCTCCGGACGGAGGTAGGCGACCGATGCGTCATCCGCCACGGGGCCGACGTTCGTCCGGAGCATCAGGTTGAAGTCGCGCTCCTCAGTGAACTTGCCAACGGTCCCGCACTCGGGGCAGGTGTTGTCCTCGATCTGATCGGCGCGCAAGCGCGCCTGGCAGTTCAGGCAGTCGGTCATCGGGTCGCTGAAGGTGTCCAAGTGCCCAGACGCCTGCCAGACCTGCGGGTTGGTGATGATCGAGGCTTCGATCCCGACGATGTCGTCGCGTTCGCGGACCATCGCCCGCCACCAGAGGTCGCGGATCTGGCGCCGCATTTCGACGCCCAGCGGGCCGTAGTCGTAGGCAGCGGCGAAGCCGCCGTAGATCTCGGCGGACGGGAACACAAAACCGCGCCGCTTCGCCAGCGACACAATCGTTTCGAGCGTGGGCTCGGTCTCGTCCGCAGCCTGAGTCATCGTTCCCCTGCCATCAGCAGCGCATCTGGGTCGCCACAGGATACCGGCGGCCTCCTTGAGGATGAAGCGCCCAACACCGCCGATCTGGGCCGGTCACTCGTACGCTGAGCTGTGTCAGCGCTAGAATCCCGAATCGACCCGAGGAGTTCCGCATGCGGACAGTCTTTTCCCTCGCCACCGGCATCGTCCTCGGGACGGTGGCCGCGCTCTGGATCGCGGCCCGGGGCGGCCTGGCGACCGACCCGGACGAGGCGACCGTCAGGCCGACCCGATCGAGGCGAGGCCAACGCCGATGAGCACTGCAGTGGTAGCGTCAGAGCCCACGATGTCCGAGGAGGCACCCGAATGACCGTGGAGCGACCCGATCCGACGAAGCTGGTGGTGATGGTGGTGTCGGACTCCGACGCCAACAAACTCATGAAGCAGATCGTGAAGGCCGGGTTCTCGGCAACAAAGATCGGTTCAACCGGCGGGTTCTTGCGCCGGGGTAGCGTCACGATCTTGAGCGGCGTCGCAGACGAACAACTCGACGCGCTAATAGATATCGTTCGCGAGACGAGTCACGACCGCAAGGAGTTCGTGCCGGTGCAGACGCTCCCGTTCCTGGGAGACGGCGGGTTCACCTCGGAACCAGTCGAGGTCCGCGTCGGCGGTGCAATCGTGTTCGTGCTCGACATTGAGCGATTCGAGCGAGTCTAAGGGCGCCAGCGGTCGGTCCGCTGAGCCGAGAGCCTAGGTGGCCTCGGATTCCGATTCACGTACCACAGCCTTGAGCGAGTTGGCCACCGCGAGGTCGTCCTGCGCACCCGCGGTCGACATGATGACTTCGACGGCGTCCTCGACTGACATCGCGGCGCGATACGAGCGGTCGGCCCGCGGTGCCCAGTAGCTGTCCGCAACAGCAAGGATCCGAGGCGGCTGCGCCAGCTCGTCGTCGGTCAGTATCTCGGGATAGCCACGGCCGTCCGGGCGTTCGTGGTGCATTTCAATCCAGAGGGCAACCTCGTCCATGCCTTCGATGCGCTCGACGATGTGCGCACCGAGGCCGGGGTGACGGCGCATCTGCTCCATCTCCTCGACGCTCAGGATCGACGGCTTCTCCGTGATCGCGCGCGGCACGCAGAGCTGCCCGATGTCGAGCAGGTAGCCCGCGACCTCGAGCGACTGCTGGACATCCTCATAGAGGGCGATCTAGCGACCGAGGGCCGATGCGAGCTCCGCGACGTTACGCGCACGACCCGGCTCGCGGAGCGCGGCGTCGACGAGCTCTCTCATCGCCGAGGCAGCTTCGATCACATCCTCGATCGAGGGACCGTGTTCTCCAACGATCTGGCTCGCGGCGAAGCTGGGGAGCTGCTCGTTCCAGAAGTGGATCCAGGTCTCGTCGCTCAGGAGCGCCTCGCGGAGACCAGCAGCCACCTTGGCGCCGACCACGGTCGACAGTTCTTCGTCGTTCTCGCGCTGGAGTCGCGTCCGAGCGTGGAGGGGGTTCTCGTCCTCGGCGATGTCGCAGGCCCAGTGGGCGGCGGCGATGCAGAGTGATTCGATTGGCGCGTCCTCGACGGTCTCGCCCTCGATCAGCTCACGAGAGACGCGGATGACCAGCGCGACGCCAATGTCGAGGTCCAGCTTGATGACGGCGAGTGCGGCCGCCTCGAGGTGGTCTCCGTCCGAATCGGAGCCGAGGTCGGCGTCGTGCAAGAGAGCGGCGTAGAACAGGCGCTCACGGGTCTCTCGATCGAGGCGGAGCCTGTGCGGTTTCCAGGCCCAGCATGGTCACACGAGCGGCTAGGCCCTCATCACGGGTCACGGGCCTAGCCGAGGTCGAACGCGGCGCTGAGCTGCGCCAGCAGCTCTGAACGGCGAGGCTGGGTAAGCCACGGCGGAAACCGATAGCACGGGCAGCGAGGCAAAGACCGCACCTCCGGTGCCGCCGCCTATCATGACGCGATCGTCCATGACCCCTCCAACCGCAAGCAGAGCCCGGTGTTACGGGTGATCCTCGGCCCGATCGGCCGTTCTCTGGAGTTGTCGATGACGCATACAAACAGGGCCCGCCTGATGGCGGGCCCTGAGTAACTCTGATGAGAATGGCGCTCTAGAGGAAGAGCGGCCCAAACACGACCGCAACGATCGACATCAGCTTCAGGAGGATGTTGAGCGCCGGGCCCGAGGTGTCCTTGAAGGGATCGCCGACGGTGTCGCCGACCACCGCAGCGTGGTGCGCGTCGGAGTTCTTGCCTCCGTGGTGCCCCGCCTCGATGTACTTCTTCGCGTTGTCCCAGGCTCCACCAGCATTGGCCATCATCAGGGCGAGCAATGCACCCGCAGAGATCGAGCCGGCCAGCAGCCCGCCGAGGGCCTCCGGGCCAAGTACAGCACCGACGATCACCGGCACGGACACCGCCAGAGCGCCCGGGATAATCATCTGTTTGAGAGCGCCGTCGGTCGCAATCGAGATCGCCCGGGTGTGGTCGGGCTCCTCGGTGCCGTCCATGATCCCGGGGTGTTCCCGGAACTGACGGCGAACCTCGTTGACCATGTCGGTCGCGGCGTCGCCCACGGCCTGCATGGTGAGTGCACCGAAGACGAACGGCATCATCCCGCCGATGAGCAAACCAATCAGCACTTCGACCTCAAGCAGGTCGAAGGAGCTGATGTTGGTGATCTGCGCGTACGTGACGAGCAGTGCCAGCGAGGTGAGTACCGCCGAGCCAATCGCAAAGCCCTTGCCCGTCGCCGCGGTCGTGTTTCCGAGGCTGTCGAGGGCGTCCGTGCGCTCACGCACTTCCTCGGGCAAACCGGCCTGTTCGGCGATGCCGCCGGCGTTGTCCGCGACCGGACCGTAGGCGTCGGTCGCGAGTGTGATTCCGAGTGGGGCCAGCATGCCGACTGCGGCGAGCGCGATGCCGTAGAGGCCAGCGAGCTCGAAGGTGATCCAGATCGCTGCGACGATCGTCAGCAACGGAATCGCAGTCGACATCATGCCGAGGCCGAGACCACCGATGACGAGCGTGCCAGCGCCCGTTTCCGCCTGCTGCGCAAGTTTCTGTGTCGGCTTGAACTCGTATGCCGTGTAGTACTCGGTGACCGTTCCGATAATCTGGCCTGCGACGAGGCCCGTGAGGACCGCCCAGAAGAGCCTGAAGTCGAGGCCCATCGCCAGGATGACCACTGCCGTCCCGACGAGCGCGAGGCCGCTAGCACCGAAGATGCCGGTGCGGAGCGCCCAGAGGAGCCGGCCCATGTCGGCGTCTTCGCTGGTTCGCACGAGGAACGTGCCAATGATCGAGGCGAAGATTCCGATCGCCATCACGGCGAACGGCAACACCATGCCGTTTGAGCTGAACGCAGCGATATCGACATCCGTCAATACGGCGTTCTCGTTCGAGGCGGCGACGAAGCCGACAGTGGCAGCCAGGGCGACCGTCGCGACGATTGAACCGGTGTAGGACTCGAACAGGTCGGCGCCCATGCCAGCAACGTCGCCGACGTTGTCGCCGACGTTGTCAGCGATCGTTGCGGGGTTCCGAGGATCGTCTTCGGGGATTCCAACTTCGACCTTGCCGACGAGGTCGGCGCCGACATCTGCAGCCTTCGTGAAGATACCGCCACCGACGCGCGCGAAGAGCGCGATCGACGAGGCTCCAAAGGCGAATCCGGTCAGCGGTCCTACGTCTTCGAAGACGAGATACAGCACTGATAGAGAGAGCAGGCTCAGGCCTGTGACCGTGACACCCATCACTGTGCCCGACGAGAAGGCCACCCGGAGCGCGGGATTGAGCCCAACTCGCGCCTTTGCAGCGGTACGCACGTTCGCCCGAACGGCGACGTACATACCGATGTAGCCAGCCGTCGCGGACGTGATCGCACCGAGAAGGTACGAGATCGCGGTCCGCGGAAGGCCGCTCAAGTTGCCTTTCGCGTCGCCCACCTTGTCAAGCGCATCGAAGTCGATGAACACCGCCAGTACGACGGTGACGATGACCACAAATACGGCGAGGAACGTGTATTCACGCTTAAGGAAGGCCGCGGCCCCTTCCTGGATCGACACGCCGATCGAGCGCATCGTCTCGTCGCCCTCGTCCTCGGTCATGAGCTGTCGCGCGGTAATCACCGCGAAGATCAGCCCGACAACGCCAGCGGCAGCCGCCAAGTACAGGATTCCCATTACGCTGTAGCCCTCCCCTGAGGCATTGGTCGCCGCACACCCGCCCAGAGTTACCGGGTCGCCTCACGGTGTGCGGAACGCGCGGCAGCGTAGCACTGGGTTCTGATAGCCGCACCACGCTCGAGCGTAGGTTAGTTGTTTACTTGCCTACGCAGGTGAGCCAGAGTCATCAACAGACCTATCCACAGCATGGGATAAGTGGTCACGCGGTCACCTATGTCTGGGTGGATCAAGGCTAGAGGTCACTCACCGGATCTGGTAGCTCGCCATCCCGCGCCGCGTCAATCATGTCGCGAGTCTCGTCAGGGACGGCCATCCCGTAGTCTTCGAAGCGCTTCTCCACCCAGCGGCCAATCTGCCTGGGGTCTTCGATCGACCCGCCTGGATCGGGCATGCCGAGTTCGTCCATCACCTGTGCGTCACTCTTCACCCGAGCGAGTCGCGACATCAGTCGCTTCATTCGCTTCGAGCCGCAGTGTTCACAGGTTGGGCGCAGCTCCTTCTGGACGCTACGGACGAAAACGGAGCTAGCACGGTCACATTTTCCGCAGCGGAACTCGTAGATCGGCACTACGCGCCGTCAGTCGTGTCGCCGGACTGCTTCTGAGCGCGTTCCACGCGGTTGCGGAGGGCGTGCACCGGGTCGGCTCGCTCGATCGGGTCATCACCGGCATCAGCTCGATCGGCGAGCTCTCCGAAGTCGGATCCGAGTTCGTCGTCGTACTGCTCGCCCATCCGGCGCGCCCAGCGTGAGAAGTCGCCTTCGCTCTTCCCGTCCAACCGACCCAATTCCTGGTTGATATCGATCTCAGATAGGCGCTGGGCGGATGAGCGCACACGCGCCACCCTGGAAATCACGCGTTTGAGGTCAGAGCTAGAGCACTCAGGGCAGGCCGGTTCAGCGGCTGCCTTCACGGAACGGAAGAACAGCTCAACTCGGCGATCACAGGCGGCGCAGTCGTACTGGTAGATCGGCATGGTGACAGCCAGTGTAGGGAGCGCTTCGAGGCTGAGCCAGCCTCGAACGGCCGGATCTCGGCGCTAGTCGCGCCTGGTGCTAAGATTTTGTTCACCCAACTCACCGATCCCCGGCGTACGCGCTTGTGGACGTAGTTCTGAGGATCCAAAGCCGATGGCCGGTTCGACGAAGCCACGCGAAGATTTCATCGAGGCCAACGGCCTCCGTTTCCGCTCCCGAGAATGGGGTGACACTCGCACCAAGCACGCGGTGCTGTTGCTCCACGGATACGCCGAGACCAGCGAAATCTGGCTCGAGGTCGGTCCCGACCTCGGTCGTGAGTTCCGCGTGGTCGCACTCGACCTGCGGGGCCACGGTCAGAGCAGCTACGCCACCAACCAAGACTACAGCCGCACAGCGCAGGTCGAGGACCTCGAGGCGATCGTCGAGCAGCTCGGTCTGCGGTCGGTCACCCTCGTCGGTCACGCCATGGGTGGCGCGGATGCGATCTGCTACGCCGCCGAGCACCCGGAGGCGGTCTCCGCCCTCGTGCTGGTCGAGACGGCACCCGAGGTGCTGCGTTCCGGCATGGAGACGCTGCGACGGATGGTAGGCACCTCCGACCAGTTCAGCTCGCTCGAAGAAGCGATCGAAACGTTCCGTCCCTTCTACCCGTACGCCACGACCGAGCAGCTCGAGCGCCGCGTGCTGGTGCGCTGAAGAGCGACAACGGTGCCTACGTCTGGGACTTCGACCCAATTTTCCGTGACGCGACCGCGCGTCCGATCGAGCCCGACCCCGGCCAGCGACGCTTCCACGACCTGTGGGACTCCGCCGACCAACTACAGTGCCCCATGATGATTGTCCGCGGCGCCGAGACCGACATGCTGACGCCCGAGGCGATCCAACGGCTGCACCGTCGAGTCGTCGGCTCGCGCGTGTCGCTGATCGAGGACGCCGGTCACCCGGTGCCGACCGACCAGCCCGCGATGCTGGCGCTGAACATTCGCGAGTTCCTGCAGAGCATCGCGAACCTGCCGGTCTAATTCCGTCCGTCCGTCGCAAGACGAAGTCAGGCGCTAGGTCTGGTGGAGCTCCGCCAGCTCACGCACTCGAACGGCCTGGAACCACAGCAACTGGATGATCGCGCTCAGCCCGAGCGCGATCGAGAACAGGTACATCCCCACGCCAAAGCGCCGAACGGCATCGAGGGCGAGTAAGCGCTGCTCTAAGTCAGCAAGCGACGCCTCGGTCGCCTCGACATCGGCAGCGAAGATGAAGTGCAGCACCACGGCGATGAGGAGGGTCATCATCGCCATCACCATGACCGCGATAAACGCCTTCGCCGTCTTTGGCATCTTCAGCGTCTCGATGGTGAGGCCCAGGACCTCCTGCACGTCGTAGCCACCCTTGCAGAACTCACCGAGAATCCGTGCGATGAACATCGAGGCGATGCGACTACGTGTCGCATCGCCTCGATGTCCTCGATCGCGCCATCATCCGCGACTTCATTCGCGCGGATGATGGCGACGACAAAGCCGGCAGCGAAGGCCATCACTGCCATCAGCAGCATCGGCAACCACAAGGCGCGTCCCAATCGCTGCGGGAGATTGCGCCCCAGCGAGCCTTCGCTCTGGACGATCTCGAAGCTGCGACTGTCTGTCATCACTGCCATGGCTAGTTCCCCTCCACGACAAGCTCACGCAGCCGCGTGAACTGGAAGCCGAGCACAGTACCGATGGTGTAAGGCGCGAGCACGATGCCGGACAACAGCAGTCCGAGCGTGACCTCGCGCAACGGGCCGAGCCAGGCAAACCATGCAGCCGGCGAGTCAACCTCGGCAGCAACGATGTAGAGCGCGAACTGGGCGATCGACAGCATCATGCCAGTCACCATCAACGCCACGAAGATCTTGGCGCTGAACGGCATCTTCAGCGTCTTGATCGTGACGCCGCAGACTTACTGAACCTCGCCATCACCCTCACGGAGTGCCGGGAGAATCGAGCCGAGGAGGAACGAGATGCCCGAGAGCACCAACCCCTCGCAGAGGAACTGAGTGCCCTGCGTCCAAGCGCTCAGCCTGACGAAGTCAGCGGAGTCCGTCGTGCCGACCTAGATGAGCGCCAGCACGAAGCCGACCATGACGGCCCTCGCACCCATCACTAGCATCGGCATCCAGAGGATGCGAGCCATGCGGTGAATCGGAAGTAGCCCGGGGACCGATGCAGACGCCACGGCCGGGCCGTACGCACTGCTGATTGGGCCGGTCCGAATCTGCTGCTCCACCTGCTTGCGCAGGATGGGGAACGCAGCCTTGGTTCCTTCGACCCGCATCCAGAGCCGAATGACGATGCCCATCAGCACCGTCGCGATGCCGATCTCCAGTGTGGCGAGTCCGAGCGTTGTCGCCCCGAACGTCCAGGCCGGGATCGAGCGCAGACGGGTTCCGCCCTCACCGACCTCGTCGATCGCGACGATGTTCCCGATCACCCCCGCACCAATTAGGCCGACGCCCATGAGGCCGATGACAGCCCCAGCGATTCGATATGACGATGACGTCGTGTAGTCCGCATCCGCTGCAGGTCGGCGGAGCACAGCTTGCAGTGCGACCACGCTAGCCCCCTGCCCTCGAGGCGCGTACACCTCCGATTGGTCCTATGTGTCGCATGCATGTCCTTCCCATTTGGTCGTCGCTTTCGGGTCCGCTGACCCTGATTTGCGACCTGAAGTCCACGCTACGTTGGGATAGGGATTACAGATGTGACGATTCTTACCTATACCCCTATGGGGTATCTTAGGTCACACTTCGACTAGGTAGTAAGATGGATAGGCTCGGCCCGTACCCCTGTTGATCCGAAGGCGGAACGAATGACTCGAACGCTGCAGCGCGCCCTGATCACCGGCCTTGGTGCCGTCACGCCGATCGGAAATAACGTCGAGTCTTTCTGGGAGGGCCTGAGCACGGGCCGGAATGGCATCGGACGCGTCCAGCGATTCGACCCTTCTGACCTCAGCGTTCAAATCGCCGGCGAGGTCGACGACTTCGACATCTCGCCCTACCTCGAAAAGAAGGTGGCGCGGCGGACCGGTCGCTTCGCGCAGTTCTCGACTGCCGCCGGGATGCAGGCGATGGCGAACAGTGGAATCGAGCTGACCGACGAGAACCGCGACGGTATCGGCGCGGTGATTGCCACATCGGGCGACGCGTTCGACATGGGACCGCAGTGGGATGTGTACACCAAACGCGGCTCGGCGAAGGTCGACCCGTTCATCATCACGAGGATGGGCCAGCACATGGCTGCGGCCCGCGTCGCGCGCCAGCTCGGCATTCGAGGGCCGAACACGACGATTAACACCGCCTGCGCGTCGGGGACCGATGCGCTCGGGCACGCGCTGAGCATGATTCGCCTCGGGCATGCCGATGCTCTGCTAGCCGGAGGGACCGAGGCGATGGTCACGCCGCTCGCGCTGTCCTCGATGGGACGGCTCGGCGCGCTGTCGAAGAACAACGAGGATCCGGAGCACGCATCGCGACCGTTCGACCGCGACCGCGACGGATTTATCCTCGGCGAGGGCGCGGGCGTGCTGATGCTGGAGTCCGAGGCCTCGGCGCTGGCGCGCGGCGCGCGAGTGTACGCCGAGCTTGTGGGTGTCGGCTGGTCGTTCGACGCAACCGACGACACCGCGCCCGATGTCGAGGGGCAAGCACTCGCGATCACACGGGCGCTGAAGGACGCAGAGCTGGCACCCGAAGATATCGACTACATCAACGCCCACGGTACCAGCACCCAGTACAACGACCGCACCGAGACCGCGGCGATCAAGCTCGCGCTCGGCGAGGCGGCCTACCAGATCCCGATGTCATCGACGAAGTCGATGACCGGGCACCTGGCGGCGGGCGCAGGGGGGATCGAGGCCGTCGCCTCCGTCCTCGCGATGACGCACGGCTTGATTCCGCCGACGATCAATCACGAGAACACCGACCCGGCATGCGACCTGGACATCACGCCCAACGAGGCGAAGCCAGCGGAGCTGAACGTGGTGATGTCGAACTCGTTCGGACTCGGCGGGCAGAATGCCGCCGCGGTGTTCAAGCGCTACAAGCCTTAGTCCGCCTCGCCGGTTGGTAGGCCCTTGAGCAGTTCGCCGGTCCAGGACTCGGCGCCGATCTCGAGTTGTGCGCGCAGCATGCCGTCGGCCGGAAGCTCAACGCCACTGACGCTCTCGATGGTGAATATCGCCTCGATCTCCACGCCGCCGGTATCAGGATCGATCTCGGCGGTCCCGTGATCGAGGACGGCGACCAACTCCTCGGCGCCAGCCTCGAGTGTGAGATCGCCCTCGTCGAGGGTGACCGCGCCGGAGCGACCCAGGCGCCATGACAGCGCTGACTCAATCGTCCAGGTGGGGTCGGCGTTCGCAGCCTCTCCGTCGAGCGTGAGTTGCATCGCCCCGTTCAGAAGCTCAGCACGCTCAGTGATTTCACCAGTGAAGCGGATGGATGGCGCGAGTCGTGTCATCCACGGAGCGTAGCGGTGCCGCGATGGGCGAGCGAGTGCCCGTCGGCGGGCTGCCGGACCGCCAGCCGACGGGCACTCGCTCGCTAGCTCGAGGGTGTCAGCGTGGCCGATGCCTGCGGGATCACAGGCTGGAACTGGTAGGTTATGTAGCCGCACTGGACGCACAAGAAGTAAGTGTTGCCAACGTCCTCGATCAGTGAGAGGTCGCCGGTGCAGCCTGGGCAGGCCTTGGGGTGCAGCATCAGTTGATCCGTTCCCGTCTCGCCCAACAGGCGAGTTCAGGTGAATCATCGGCATAAAGCATGTCCCCCGCGTTGTCGAGATGTTTCGGAACTATGAAACCTGCCTAGCAGATCAGAATCCGAGCGCCGCGCAGCCCTCGCCGCTGGATATGGCGGCACTTATGATGACTGCCATGCTCAACGACTCCCCGTTTCCTCGGCGCCTCGCGGTTGATTGCGTCTTTCTGCGCCGCACCCTGGACACGAACACCCCCGAGGACCCATTTCTGATGCTCTGCACGCACATCATTCGCGATGGGCGGGACTGCATCGGGCCGTTCCTCGAGAACATCGAAACTGACTGCCAGCTCTGGGAGCCGAACGAGCGACTCGCGGCACGGCTCGCCGCGGCTGACGAGGCGTCTTCGCCGACGGCAGGCACCCCGAGCTAACGCGCCTATCCGCGCGGGCCCGTATCCTCGGGCTGTCCGCGACGCGGACGAGGTCTCCCCGACCAGACATGCGCCTCGAACTCCCTGTTGCACACGAGGTGCGGTATGAAGACGACTAGCGAGGCTGATGTGTCAGGTCTGCTGACCCCCGACCAGCAGGCCGAGATAGACGAGTTGCGCAGCGAGACGCGCGCGACGATGCGCCCGACGGTACCCGAGCTCGAGTCGATTCTCTACCAGGGGTTGCCGGTTCTCGATCATGGGTTCGTGCGCGTGGTCGACTACATGGGTGACGACGCGGCGATCGTGCAGGCGGCACGCACCTCGTACGGGCGCGGGACGAAGCGGTCACGCGACGACCGCGGGCTGATCAACTACCTGATGCGGAACTGGCACACCTCGCCGTTCGAGATGTGCGAGATCAAGCTGCACGTGAAGCTGCCGATCTTCGTCGCGCGGCAGTGGATCCGTCACCGCACCGCGAACGTCAACGAGTACTCAGCGCGTTACTCCATCCTCGAGAAGGAGTTCTACGTGCCGGAGCGCGAGCAGCTCAAGGCACAGTCCGTCACGAACCGCCAGGGCCGAGGCGACGCGCTGACGGACGACGAGGCCGAGCGCGTTCTCGGCATCCTGCGCGACGACGCAACGCGTGCGTACGACCACTACGAGGAGCTGCTGAACGAGACGCCTGCGGGCGATCGCGTTAACGAGAGCCGTCAGGGTGTCGCGCGGGAACTGGCGCGGATGAATCTGCCGCTCAGCTTTTACACGCAGTGGTACTGGAAGGTTGACCTGCACAACCTGATGCACTTCCTGCGGTTGCGCGCGGACGCGCACGCTCAGTACGAGATCCGAGTGTACGCCGACGTCATCATCGAAGAGGTGATGCGTCGCTGGGTGCCGATGGCGACGGCGGCGTTTGAGAACTACCGCCTCGGTGGCGCGCAGCTCTCCGCAAGTCAGCTCGAGGTCGTGAAGCGGATGCTGGCCGGCGAGCAGGTCGAACGCGAGGGCAGCGGGATCTCCCCGGCGGAGTGGCGCGAGATGATGGCCACCCTCGGTCGCGAGTAGCTAGTCGCCCGCTAGTCGCCCGCCTGAGTCGGAAAGAACTGCCGCTGGCGCGCCCGCTCGAGGTCGGCGCGGTGGTCCGGGTGCGCGATCGCGATCAGCTCCTCGGCACGTTCGCGCTGGCTCTTGCCAGCAAGCCGCGCGATCCCGAACTCCGTCACGACGTAGTCGGCGAACGACCGCGGCACCGTGACGAACGAGCCGTCATCGACCAGCGGCACAATCCGCGTCCCAGTGCCGCCATCGAACGTCGAGGGCAGCACGGTGATCGCCTTGCCACCGGGCGCAATGAATGCGCCGATGTGGAACTCGGGCTGACCACCGGAGCCGTTGTAGACAGTCGTGCCGCGCGACTCCGAACAGATCTGCCCGGTGAGGTCGACCTGGAAGGCGTTGTTGATCGAGCACATCCGTTCCTGCGCGGCGATCGTCGGAATCGCGTTCACCTCACGGACGGGTCGCGTCTCAATCAGGCCCGAGGTCGCCATCCACTCCTCGCCCGCGACCTGGTCTTCGGGGTTGATCGAGGTCGTGACGGCGAGGTTCGGATCAAGCGTCTTCCTCGAGCTGTTGATAACGCCGTTCATCATCCACGGGAGCACGTTCGCGGGTGTGATCTCGGAGTGCCAGCCAAGGTCGCGCTTGCCCTCGAAGGCACCGCCGTCGGCCATGAAGGTCGCGGTGCGGCCCGCGCCGATCTGGAGCGTGTCGCCGTCCTGGATGACTTCGTTGACGAAGCCGGCGACGTCCTGCGCCTCGGGGGGGGCCTCTCGCTGACGGAACGGTGGTCGTTCCGTGAGCGAGGAATCCAGGAAGGCCGTGACCTTGGAAACATGCAGGCGCTCGGTCGTGCGGCACCTCGGTAGCCAAGGCGCGACCTCAAGGATCGATGTCCGCGCGCGGCGGACGTAGTCCCCCTTGTGCCACGGCAGGCTGCCGAAGTTCACGTAGCCCTCGGAGTCGGGGGGCGTGCAGGTGGTGGTGAAGACGTCGATCGACTGCACGTTCGGGCTGCGATGGTCGTAGACGTTGAACTGGTTGGAGAAGAGGTTCGGGGTGTAGTCGGCGCGGCGAGCCTGGAGCGCTGAACGTCCGATCGTGCCGCCGAAGATATCGACGCCCAGGTCAGCTTTCAGCCAATCGAAATCCTCGCCGAACCATTCCTGGGCGCCGCGCGGCGAGCACGCGCGAATCTTGAAGCTCGCCGGGTCCTCGATCAGTTGCGGGAGGAGCTGGCGGAGCAGGGTCTCAGCGTCGCCGCCGATCGGGGTGTAGATGGCATCGCCACGCTGAACGAGGGCTGCCGCATCCTCAGTGGTGCGGAGCCGCTGCTGGTATTCCGTCTGCCAATCAGTGGGCATCAAGTCCGCCTCCTCGCCGAGTGAGCCGCATGCTAGGTACGGGTTCCACTCTCCTCAACCGCTACGTCACGCGCCCGCAGCGTCGTTTGTTTGGGCCGGGTCGCTTGGCTAGCATCGATCCAACAGCCGGAGGACACCACCCGTGACCATGGACAAGAACCTCGCTCAAGAAGGCGCCGACTGGATCGCCGAGATGGTCAGCGAAGACCTCGGGGGGTTCGTGCCCTCGGAGCTTGTCGATCTGATCATGGAATTCGAGCTGAAGGTCCGGACGGAGAGCGACGACGCTGACATGGACCACCAGTCGATGGTGACCCGCCTCGTTCCGCTGCTCGAAGAAGATGGCGTACCGATGAAGGACGGGGCGGTCACGCCTCACCTGGTCGGCGAAATCCTCCACTGGGAGGACGAGTTCCTTTCGATGGCGGGCAATCCTCGAACGGTCCGCCGCTAGCGAGGCGCTCCGCTATGCGATGACGGCAGCGTCCACTCGCAGCTACGCGATGACAGCCGTGCCGGCCCGCAGGCGCTTCAGCCGGTTGATGTTCTCGAGATCCGGCCCGTCGCTCTTGCCATCCTCGTTCTCGAAGCCAGGCACCTCAAGCAGGAACGCCTTGTTCTGAAACGCCGGGTGCGTGGTAATCGCCTCGAAGCCGGCTTCACCGATGTGGCCTTCGCCAATGTTCTCGTGGCGATCGCGCAGGCCGCCGAGCTCGATCTTCGAGTCGTTGGCGTGGATGACGGCCAGGCGCTCGAGCCCAATGACTTCGTCGAACTCGGTCATCGCGACGTCGACACCGTCTTTGTTGCCGATGTCGTAGCCCGCGGCGAATGCGTGGGCAGTGTCGAGGCAGACCTGCAGACGATCTGACTTCACACGGTCGAGCAGCAGCCCCAGCTCCCCGAACTCCTTGCCGATCTGGCCGCCCTGTCCCGCCATGTCCTCGAGCGCGAGGATCGCCGTCCCTGGCGCGTCCTCCATGATCTCGACGAGGGCGTCACTTACCTGGTCCGCAACGGCATCCATGCCACGACCCTTGTGAGAGCCGGTGTGCAGGACGACGCCTTCCGCACCGATCGCATTAGCGATGCGCATCGCGAACTTCACCGAATCGATCGACTTCGCGAGCTGCTCGGGGGCCTCGGCAGCGAGGTTCGCGAGGTAGATGTTGTGGATCCAGACGTCGCCGAGGTCGGACTCGGCGTGGAGGTCGCGGAACTTCTGAATCGCCTCGGGCTTGTGGTTGGTCTGCCGCCAGGTCTGGGGCGGGCTGGCGAAGATCTGGATCGCCTCGGCCTCGATTTTTTCGCCGTTGCCGATCGCATTGAAGATGCCGCCAGACGATGACACGTGTGCGCCGGTGGTGAAGTTTGGCATGTCGATTCCCCTCGTGGCGGCCATCGTACCGGTTGTCCCGCTGCGCGATCCGCGCGCACCAGCCGAAGACCAATCGGTAGAGCGCGGAGAGTAGATGGACGTCTCAGCCTCGAGGATCGCGAACGTGCCGCTGGCGCTGCATGGCTCCGCGCTCGTACTGATCGGCGACGACCGCGACGCCCTCAAGGCGATGCTGTTGCTCCAGGAGTTCGGCATCACGGTCGACCTGGCCGAGGACGAGGCAGCGGCCCTTGGATGGGCGCGGCGCGCGGACTACCAGCTCATCGTGTGCGGCGGGGCTCCGAAACACGACCTACTCACCATGCGACTACACCGCGCAGCTCCGCGCGCCCGTGTGGCCTACCTCAGTCGCGAGACCGCGCCTCGAAGTTTCGAGGTGGGCGGCATCGAGACGTTCCGGCTCCCGCTCGACGTAAACGAATTCGTCGAGTTCGCCCGACTACGCTGAGCCAGCTCCCTCGCCCCGCATGTGCGCTAGCTGCCATCGACCTAGAATGCGTCGAGGGCGCATACCAACACGAGCCGCCCACGATCTGGAAGCGGAGCACCTCACCATGCTGATTAGCGACGCCCTCGCAAAGACTATCTGCCAACAGATCGGGTTGGAGTACTACGCAGCGATTCAGTACGCAATGATCGCGTCTTATGTAGAGCGAGAGGCGCTGCCCGAGCTGACGGCGCTGTTCCGATCGCAGGCCGCTGAGGAACTGATCCACGGTCAGAAGTTCATCGATTATGTCTCTGAGGCCGGTGGGATCGTCGAAATTCCGGCGATCGACAAGGGTCGGGCCGATTTCGCCTCGCTGGAGGACGCGGTGCAGACCGCGCTCGACAACGAGCTCAAGGTGACCGCGACGATCAACAGCCTGATGGACCAGGCGATCGAGGAGAACGACCACCTCGCGCGTGGGTTCTTGCAGTGGTTCGTCGACGAGCAACTGGAGGAAGTCAGCCTGCAGTCCGACCTGCTCACAGTCGTGAAGCGTGCGACGAAGGACCTGAACTACGTGGAGCAGTACGTTTCCCGCTTGCCCAAGTCCGTTGGAGCATCAGCGACTGGCACCTAGTCTAAATCCGCCGAATGGCGCGCTGGCGATCGGGGTGACATGGACCCGCTGAAGTTAAGCGACGAGGACCGCCGGCAGGCGCAGCGCCGGCTACAAGAGTACTTCGCCTCAGAACGTGGCGAGGAGTTAGGCGACCTCGCGGTCACGCTGCTCCTCGATTTCATCGCCGAGGAGGTCGGGCCATACTTCTATAATCAGGGGCTAAATGTCGCTCGGCGCCGGGTGGAACAGTTGCTCGCCGGGATCGGCGATGATCTCGAGGCGTGGGAGCGATTCCCGCCGGGGCCAGTACGCAGGCGATCTGCGAAACCGAGCAACGCCTCCGAATAACCCCGTCTCCGCCGATCCTGACTAGTTCCGGATTTGGAGATGTCGCGGGGCCGCTTAGATAGAACTCCGTCGTCCTACTTCGCAGCCGCGGCCAGGAGCGCGCGACCGACAACCTTAAGCTCGAGGATCGGCTTCACACCTTCGAAAATCGGGAGCACGAGGGCGTCCACGACGTAGCGAGCAATCGGGTCTTCCTCGGAGTAGCCCCAGCCGCCGTGGAGGAGCTGGGCCTCGCGGGAGACCTCGCCTGCGATGTCGCAGGTAAGCAGCTTGGCCATCGAGGGTTCGACGGCACGGGTGTCGAAGGTGCGCGCGGCCTCGTAAGTGAGCTGGCGACCGGCGGCAATCAGCGCGGCCATGCGGCCGATCTTGTACTGGGTGAGCTGGAAGTCCGCGAGGGCGACGCCGAACTGGCTGCGCTGCTGGACGTACTGGCAGGCCTTTTCGAGCGAGGCCTGCGCGACACCGCTCGCGCGACCACCGGTCTGGAGGCGGCCGGCGGCGAAACCGCCCATCTGGAGGAAGAAGCCCTTGTCGATGCCGTCGTCGCCACCGACGAGGTTGTCATGCGGCACCCAAAAGTCGTCGATCGCGAGCGTGAAGGAGTGCATGCCTCGGTAGCCCGGGGTCGGGTTCGCCGTGCCTGTGATCCTACCACCCTCAGACTGGTCAAACTCCCAAGCATGCCCGTCAAACGCCGGCTTCTTGATGATGAAGAGCGAGAGGCCTCGGTTCCCGGAGTCCGTAGCGCCGGTGCGCGCGAGCATGCCAAGCACCGTCGCGCGGCCAGCGAACGTGCTCCACGCCTTCGCACCATTGATGCGCCAGCCGCGTTGACCGTCTTGCTCAGCCGGTTCGGCACGGCACTGCAACGAGGCGACATCGGAGCCGACGTCGGGTTCGGTCACGGCGACGGCACAGATCTCCTCACCAGTCGCGATGCGCGGGAGCCAGTACTGCTTCTGCTCGTCGGTGCCGCCGGCGAGCAACGCCTTGGCGATGATTTCGGGGCGCGTCGCGAGCGATCCGGCCGCCGCGAGGGAGACGGCGGAGAGCTCCTCGGTGATGATAATCATCGGCAGGTCGCCCATGCCGGTGCCGCCGAACTCCTCGGGGATCGACGAGCCGAAGAAGCCCTGCGCGCTGAAGCTCTCGAGGAGCGAGTCGGGGACGAGCTGGTCCTCGCGGTGGATGTCCTGCGCGATCGGCGCGACCTCGTTGCGGGCGAACTCGCGCGCCATATCGCGGGTCAGGGTCGCGATCTCATCTTCGAGGTCGAGGCTGTTCACGCCGAGGGACGCGATCACCTGGCGACCGACCTCGCGGATGAGTCCCTCGTTCGCGCCTGCGCGAACCGCTTCGCGGGCGGCGGGGGCGTACAGCCCGGCGAGGTCGTCCTCAGTCAGGCCGAAGTCATCCCAGGCGGATTCGATCTGCGAGCGGAGCGACTGGACTACCTCGGCGGTGTAGATCAGGGCGTACTCGGCGTGCAGCTCGACGGGAGAACCAGCCGCCTCAAGACGCTCGGCGTATGCGGTTTGCTCGTGGGCGGCGCGGACCTGAGTTGCGAGGTAGGCGAGCCGCTCGGTATGCACCTGGTGGTCGTCGATCGTGCGACCGCCCTCGGTGACCTCGGCGCCGTGGTGCAGTGCGGCGTCAACGACTGCCTGAGCCGCGACCACGAGTTCACGGGCGGCAATCAGCGGGTTGATCGCGGTTTCGGTCGTCATCTCGGATTCCCTGCCTGAGCCAGTCCCTCGGAGGTTGGGTTCGCCGGCCTACGGGGCCTTCGGGACCAAGACGGTGTAGTCGAGGTCCAGCACCACATTCGGATGGTATCGCTGGCGATCGTTATCATCGGTCACCTGGAACGGTTGTTCCTCGGTGTGCGGATCGGCGTTTTTCACCGCGACCAGCCTCAGTCGGAGCGCACCCGCATCGGACCGCGCGAGGTCGATGCGCTCGAGGACATCCGTCCAGGCGAAGAGCGTGTCGCCAGCGAAGGTCGGGTTGGAGTGCGTCCCGCCGTTGAAGGCGAGGATACGGAGCGCGTTCTCCAAGCCGTTGAAGCTGAGCGCTCGTGCCACCGAGATCACGTGGCCACCGTAGATCACGCGCTTGCCGAAGCGCGAGTCCTTCAGCGCATGCGCGTTGAAGTGGGCACGCGCGGTGTTTTGGTAGAGGCGAGCCGCCATCTGGTGCTCGGCCTCCTCGATGGCGACGCCCTCGATGTGATGGATGCGCTCGCCAGGTTCGTAGTCGCTCCACCACCAGCGGCCACCAGTCGCGACCGGATCGAAGTTTGAGAGGTCGAGCTGGTTCGGGACGAAGAGCTGGCTCGGCTGCACGAACTCCGGCGTGGTCGGCGCGCTATCGATGCCGGTCTTCGTGTTCGGATCGCGCTTGTTCATCAGCACCCAGCGGATGAACGACATCACCTCTTCGCCGCGCTGGTTGCGTCCGACAGTCCGGACCCAGTTGACGCCGGTGTCGCCACGGCTCGACTCGCGTTGTCCGATCACAGTGGTGTGCGAGGTGATCGTGTCGCCTGGGTAGACGGGCGCGCCGTAGCGGAGGTCGGCATACCCGAGGTTAGCGATCGCGTTGAGCGAGATGTCCGGGACGCTGTTGCCGAAGACTACGTGGAAGACCAGCAGATCGTTGACCAACTCGCGCTGGAAGCCGAGCGAGCGAGCGAATTCGGCGTCGCAGAAGAGCGGATAGCGGCTCGCGGTCAGCGCGAGATAGACGGCCTGGTCGCCCTCCGTGACGGTCCGCGGCGTCGCGTGGGTGATCTCGAGACCGGTTGTCAGGTCCTCGAAGTAGTTGCCAATGCTGGATTTGTTGGGTGCGCCGGACGCGTACACCACTGCGGGACCTCCTCGGAACTCACTGGACGCGCATTGTAGGCAGCGGCGTCGATACGGGCCGTCACGCGCGAGAACGGCGGCGGCGCATCTGGAGGTCCACACGCCAACATCGCTGTTCGTCGCCGTCCTCGACGGTCGATCTTCGACCTAGCTTATTTCGCATAGTATTCCCACCGATGACGGACGTGCTGGAAGGCAGCAGGCGCTCGACGTCGGCATTCTGACTCGAAGATCACCAGTCGGTAGACGCGCAGAGACGTCTAGCGACCGTCACCTCCTCGCGTGGATAGACTGACTCAAGGCGCCCGTTCCACTTTGAAGCTCACGGGAAGCCTTGCTGCGAAAGGACCTGTCGTGGGTACAAAGGAACTCGAAGCGCTCGTCGAAGTGCTCCAGACCGAAATCGCCAAGGGCAAGAAGAATCACGTGAACGGCACCTGGCACATTCACTTCGAGAAGCGCGACGACCTGGATCAGCCGGTGTTCTCGTTCAACAAGTGCGAGTCAGAGGTTTACTGCGAAGAGCGGCCGACCCTGATCGCGGTGGATGGCGCAGTGGTCGACGAGGGCGGACCGCTCTTCTAAGCACCCGCTACTCCCCCGCGGCGTCGGCGAGGCCCTAGAGGTTGGCCCCCAAATCGGGCAGCACCAGCACCGCGCCGACCCGGATCACCGCGTCCGGTCCGAGCTGGTTCAGTTCAGCCAGCGTCGCCAGATCCAGGCTACGCGGTAGCTTCGACCATGACGGAACCCACGTCCGTCTCGGCCGTCGATGCTGCGGACGCGCCCTCGGCGGCAGCCACTTCCGAGTCCTGGTCTTCCGTGGAAGTAGGCGTCGCGGTGGCAGCGGATCTGAGCCGGATCCTCGTAGAACAGTAGTCCAACGGTAAAAATGCGCCGACCGCGCCAGCGGCGGCCCAGGCCATGCGGCTCAGCGTATGTGCTGTGAGGGGGTCACGGCCTATGCGCGGGACGCTCTCGCGCGGTGGCGGGTGTGGTTTCGGTGGTCAAGCTTGGCCTCGTTTCATGGGTAGGAAACGATCGAGTACGGCCGTAATATTAGCGGCGAAGCGACCTCGTGTGTGACCGACGTCGGGCATTCGACCTCGGAGGCCCAACCGCACGCGACAGGGCTCCTACATAGAGAGCAATGACTTCAGCATCCTCCGCGCCACAATGCCGCTTGACTGCGGCTCCTCAATGCTGGTGAGCCGATAGCCGTTGCGCTCATAGAAGCGGAGCGCGGACGGGTTCGACGCGCTGACCCAGAGCTCGAGGTTCCTCGACCCGAGGCGCTGCGCGAAGCGCTCGCCCGCCTCGAGGAGTGCGTCACCCCAGCCCTGCCCGCGCAGATCCTGGTCGAGCCACATCCCACCGACGTAGCCGTCGTGCGGCGGATCCGAGGAGAGGCGCACGAACGTCGTGCCCCCAAGCGAGCCATCTCCGCGGTCCACGGCGATGAGAGCCGCCTGCATCGCCTCGGCAGTCTGCGCGATCAGTTCGCGCCAGAACGACTCCGGTTGCACCGATTCCTCCTCGAAGGTGGATGCGAAGGCGTCGGGCGCTTCGCGGAGCGCGCGCAGGCGGATCTCGCGGTAGGCGAGTCCCTCGTCAGCGCGGAGTTCGCGGAGCTCCATGTGGGGCAGCATACGAACAGGCGTCGCTCGGATTTGCTCGATTCCTCACTTCAACCCGATGCTCATCAGGAGACAACACGCCGCTTCGACGGCGGAACGGCAGGCAGGACAGCACCGTGGGCCGAATCGACACCCTGATTACCTTCGTCGCGGGCTCGACGCTGTCGGGTTCGCCAGCCTCGTGCTGTTCGGGCTCCTCGCCGCCGTTGGTCTGGCAGGCGACGGCAGCGTCGCTGGAGACAGTGCGTCGGGCTACGGCAGCGCCCTCGCTGCTCCCGACCCAACGGTCCACGTCACGTACGAGGGCCAATCGGGCTCCCTCGACGGCAGCGCGGTCCGCTAACTCGATCTCGGTACTCGCTCACCAGCCTATGGCAGCGACACCGTCGCGACCGCCCCGATCTGGGTGTTCATTCACGGCTTCGGTGACGACGGTGCGCCTCAGATGATCGTCGACCATCCGACCGTCCTCGATGGTGTCCCGGGCGACGAGGGGTACTCCGACCTCAGAGACGTGCAGTTGGCAGTGGCACCGCCGGGCTTCGACAGCCGGGCGATCCGGTCGCTCGCTGAACTTGAGGCGAGTGGCCTCGAAATAGTGCCTGCTGACTTGTTGGTGAACTACCCGATCGTGCCGCGCGGCTCGACCACAGCAACGGGGCACCCGATACGCCTCGGTTGGTACCGCGGCGAGCAGGTCGAGTACTTCGACCTCGGAATGAGCACCGCCCAGCTGGGCGACGTCTATGAATTCGTAGTGTCGTCCTCAGCGGCAGGGGCATCCGGATACGGCGGCGCACCGGCGGAGACCGTCGAGGTCGATCCGCTGTTCGTCGCCCCAGCCACCTCAGACGCCGCTACGGCACGCGCGATCGCCTCCGTCCGAGACATCGAGGCACTCAGACTGACCGTCGTGTCAACAGGACAGGTGACGAATCGGCCCGTCATAGCTGGCTAGGTGCTCTGACCATCGGGTGTCCGCTGCTACCTTGATCGTCAGGCCAACGCATTAACGAGAGGGCGCTGCGTGTACTCGAAGATCCTCGTACCTCTGGACTCCTCGGAGCTTGCCGAGCAGGCACTGCCGCAGGTGATCGACAACGCCGTGGCGCACGACGCCGCCGTCCACCTGTTGCAGGTGATCGATTCGGCTGACATGACCTCGCCGCTACTGCGGTACTCACTCGAGCTGCTCAGCAGCGTGGGCGAGCCAGACCGGACGCACGCGTTCGAGGCATGGGAGGCATCCGCCGCGGAGTACCTCGAAGCCGTCGCGATGCGCATCCGCGAGGCCGGTGTCTCCGAGGTGACCACGAAGGTCCTGCGCGGGAACCCCTACGAGGCGATCGGTAACGAAGCCGAGGCCGTCGGCGCGGACCTGATCGTGATCGCGACGCACGGTCGCTCTGGCCTCGGGCGCGCGGTCACCGGATCAGTCGCTGACCATGTGATCCGCGAGACGCCGCACTCCGCTGTCCTGGTCGTTCGCCCGCAAGCGACGGAGTAGCCCGATGCACATCGCCGTCCTCGACGACTACCAGAGCGTCGCGCTGACCTCAGCGGACTGGAGCACCCTCGAGAGTCGCGCCGACATCGAGGTGTTCGGCGACCACATCGCGGACGAAGACGCGCTCG
>Ga0115002_10002155_pt1 | contig 26066 bp, 20 predicted proteins | sample ArcticOcean_MG_C_8_FD_89576 | JGI IMG/M metagenome (GOLD analysis project Ga0115002, IMG submission 89576) | Marine microbial communities from western Arctic Ocean - ArcticOcean_MG_CB11_86 | ecosystem: Environmental > Aquatic > Marine > Oceanic | place: Arctic Ocean: Canada Basin | collected... | reverse complement strand
TGCTCCACCCGCGTTCTTCTGCGGGGCGTCAGTTATCAACGACTCGGTCGTCAACACCATGCCGGCGACGCTTGCTGCGTTCTCCAGCGCGGCTCGAGTCACCTTCGCCGGGTCCACGATGCCCCGTTCGAGCATGTGGCCCCACTCGTTGGCCTCGGCATCGTAGCCCCAGTCGCCCTCCGACTTCATGGCCTCGTTGACGATGACGTCACCGGCCTGGCCGGAGTTGATCGCGATGAGGCGGATGGGCTCCTCGGTCGCATGCTGGACGATCCTGGCTCCAGTCGCCTCGTCGCCCGTGAGCTTGAGCTTGTCGACCGACGCGGCGCTGCGCACGAGCACCACGCCCCCACCGGGGACGATGCCCTCGTCTACCGCAGCGCGAGTCGCCGAGAGGGCGTCCTCGACACGGTCCTTCTTCTCTTTGAGTTCGACCTCTGTCGCTGCTCCAACCTTCATGATGGCGACGCCGCCTGAGAGCTTAGCCAGGCGCTCCTGGAGCTTCTCGCGGTCGAAGTCGGAGGTCGTGTCTTCGATGCGGGATTTGATCTGCTTGATCCGGTCTTGGATCTCCGTTTCGGAGCCATGTCCCTCGACGAACGTCGTGCCGTCCTTGGTGGCCACGACTCGCCGGGCTCGCCCGAAGTCCTCAGGAGTGAGGGAATCCAGCTTGCGCCCGATCTCCTCGCTGACCACGGTCCCGCCGGTGAGGGTCGCGATGTCCTGCAACATCTCCTTGCGCCGGTCGCCAAAGCCAGGGGCCTTGACCGCCAGCGCGTTGAGCGTGCCACGGAGCTTGTTGACGACCAAGGTCGCGAGGGCTTCACCCTCGACGTCCTCAGCGATCACGACGACGTTCTTTGTCAGCTGCAGGACCTTCTCGAGGCCTGGCAGAAGATCACTGACGGCGCTGATCTTTTTGTCCGTGATGAGAATGTACGGGTCTTCGATGACCGATTCCATGCGGTCGGAATTGGTCAGGAAGTAAGGGGAGACATAGCCACGGTCGACCTGCATTCCTTCGACGTACTCGACCTCATAGCCCAGGCTCTTGCCCTCTTCGACGGTGATGACGCCGTCCTTGCCGACCTTCTCCATCACCTCAGCAATGAGGTTGCCCATCTCGCTATCGTGGGCGGAGAGGGACGCAACCTGGGCAATCTGCTCTTTGGTCGTCACTGGTGTCGACATCTTGGCGATCTGTTCACGGATGGAAGCGACGGCCTTCTCGATGCCGCGTTTGAGCACCATGGGATCAGCGCCGGCGGCGATGTTCCGGAAGCCTTCGCTGATGATGGCCTGCGCCAGCACGGTCGCAGTGGTCGTTCCATCGCCAGCGACGTCATTGGTCTTGGTGGCAGCCTCTTTCAGAAGCTGTGCCCCCATGTTTTCGTAGTGGTCTTCAAGCTCAATCTCCTTGGCGATCGTCACGCCATCGGAGCAGACGCTCGGCGGGCCGAACTTCTTGTCGAGGACGACATTCCGTCCTCGCGGGCCAAGGGTCACCTTCACTGTGTTGGCCAGGATGTCCATCCCGACCTTAAGCGATCGACGGGCGTCGTCGCCAAAAAGAATCTGTTTTGCCATTGGGGTTTCTCCTCTCGCTCGTCTATTGGGTGTCGCTCTAGCCGATCTTGGCCAGGATGTCCCGCTCCGACAGGATCAGATACTCCTCACCATCGTCGGTGAACTCTGTCCCTGCGAACTTCGAGTAGACGACCGTGTCGCCGGCCTTCAAGTCCATCTCAATTCGCTTGCCCTCGTCCGTCATCCTTCCGGCGCCGACCGCGATGACTTTCCCCTCTTGGGGACGCTCGCGCGCACTGTCCGGGATCAACAATCCACTCTTTGTCTGGGTTTCCTGCTCGATCGCCTGGACGACGACTCGGTCGCCAAGCGGCTGAAGCGTTCTCGGCACAGTTGCTCTCCTTTTGTCTCGCACACCAACAACGCCCTAACTGAAGGGCCGGGCCTGCTGGCAATGGGTTCTTGACGGTGCTAGCACTCATCGCGCCTGAGTGCTAATCCGGGGCTGATGGTACGAGCACCACAGTAGCGTGTCAAGAGCCGCGTGCCGCTGGTCATGGCCTGGCCCAGCTGCCTTGCCGAAGTCGCCCCGGCCCAGCGTGGCCACCGTTTGACACTCCCGCCTGGTCGATGCCAACATGGACTTCGCTTCCGCGGCCTCATGGCCATCAGCGAGCTCACCATGCCCTCGTCGAGACTAACCACTGAGCGCCGGGGCGCCATTGCCACCGTGACGCTTGGCGCCGCGAACGAGCAGCTCGCCCGTCGGCTCACCGACCTGGATGATGACGCATCGATCCACGTCATCGTCATCGACGGGGCACAAACCACCGGGGCGGTGCCTGGCGGTGCCGCTGCAGCCGTGGCCATGTTGGTGACGCCGTCCATCGCAGCCATCGTCGGCGAGTGCCTGGACGAGCGCCTCGAGCTCTCCTTGGCCAGCGACGTGCGTGTCGCCTCTAGGGCTGCGCGGTTCGGTATGCGTCAAGTCGCCGATGGCCGGCTACCTCGGCAGGGGGGCACGCAGCGGTTGACCCACGCCGTCGGGCGCGCCCACGCCCTGCGGTTGCTACTGACGTCGGATGTCATCGGTGCCGACGAGGCACTGCGCATAGGGCTTGTCCAGGCCGTCGTCCCAGCGTCGCGGTTGGCTACGGCGGTCGCGGCGCTCGCCGAGCGTATTGCCAGCGCAGCGCCGATTGCCGCCGCGTACGCAAAGGAGGCCGTCGCCGCGGGGTCCGACCTCACGTTGGCCCAGGGGTTGGCCTTGGAACACGACCTCGGCGTATTGCTCCACTCGACGGACGACCGTGCCGAGGGGCTGCGCGCCTTCGCCGAGCGCCGGGCCGCGGCCTACCGAGGACGATGAGCGCATTCGAGACCATCGACTACGCCACGGAAAATGGTGTGGCCCTCGTGACGCTGAGCCGCCCCGAGGCCGTGAACGCCTTCAGCGTCCAGATGCGCGACGACCTGTACGAGGTTCTCTCCTTAGTGCGTGATGACTCCGCCGTCAGAGGCGTCATCTTCAGTGGTGCGGGTGAGCGCGGCTTCTGTTCAGGGGCCGACTTGGCAGAATTCGGCACGGCGCCGTCGCAGGCCATCGCCCGCCGCGTTCGCCGCCAGCGCGACGTCTGGGCCCTGCTCGCGGCCATGCGCAAACCGTCGGTCGCCGCCATCCATGGCTACTGTTTGGGCTCCGGCCTAGAGTTGGCCTGCCTCTGCGACTTACGGGTCGCCTCTGAGGACGCCGTCTTCGGGATGCCAGAGGTGTCGCTAGGCCTGGTGCCGGCGGCGGGGGGAACGCAGGTGCTGCCTCGCCTCATTGGTCTGGGCGGTACCGGGCGCGCGCACGATCTGCTGCTGACGGGACGGCGCGTCGGGGCGACGGAGGCGATGGAGATAGGGCTTCTCACTCGTATCGTCCCGCGGGGCGATCACGTCAAGGCTGCCGCCAGCTTGCTCCGCGGTGTCCTCACGGCGCCCGACGGCGCGCTCCACGCAGCCAAGCGCGCCGTCGTGGGCGGCGCCGACCTCCCGCTCGGCGCCGCGCTAGACCTCGAAGACCGGCTCGCCATGGCGCTGGGAGGCCCGCGTGCATAGCCATGACATTCTCGCGATGGCCGCGGCCATCGTCCCTGAGCGCGACGCCACCGTCTTCGACGGCGCGCGGCAGACCTACGCGGAGCTGGCGGCGCGTGCCAACCGGCTCGCCAACGCGCTGGCTGGCCTCGGCGTTGGCCCTGGCGACCGTGTCGCGGTGGTCGACGTGAACACTCCTGCGCACCTTGAAGTGTATTTCGCGGTTGCACGGTTGCGCGCGATCTACGTGCCGATGAATTTTCGCGGCCGTGGGGCCGAACTCGTCTACCCGCTAGAGGTCGCTGCGCCCAAGGTCCTGTTCGCGGGGGAGCGCTACGTGTCGCGGATAGACAGTCTCCCCCTGGCACTCCAGGAGACGGCATTCGTCGCATTCGCCCGCTCGGGCGGCGACAGCGAGGAGAACGGCTGGTCGGCCTACGAAGCACTGTTAGCGGGGGGTGACCAAGAGGAGCTGCGCTTCCCAGAGGGCGACGACGACGCAACCGCAGCCCTGCTGTTCACGGCGGGAACCACGGGCAACCCCAAAGCGGTACCCCTGTCTCACTCCTCGTTCACGTCCTTCATGTTGAGCAGCATCGAGCCCGCCGACCCTGATGCGGAGGAGTGCACGCTACTGACGCTGCCGATGTACCACATCGCCGGGCTCCAGAGCGCGCTGGCCGGGGTCTACGGCGGCCGTACGCTCGTCGTCCAACGCCAGTTTGAGGCGCAGGAGTGGATGGAGCTGGTGCAACGGGAGCGAGTGCAGCGGGCGCTGCTGGTCCCTACCATGCTCAAGCAGATCATCGATCACCCTGACTTTCCGTGCCACGACCTATCGAGCCTGGCGGTCCTCACTTACGGTGGGGCGCCCATGCCCTTCACCGTTGTGGAGCGGGCCATCGAGGCGCTGCCGGGCGTGCAGTTCATCAACGCCTTCGGGCAGACGGAGACGGGCTCGACCATTGCAATGGTCCCGCCCGAGGACCATGTCCTCGAAGGCCCGACCGACGTGCTCGCCACGCGTAGGAAGCACCTGGCAAGCATCGGCGTGGCACTACCCGATGTCGAGGTGCGCATCGTCGACGAGGACGGACGGGAGGTCGGAGCAGGCGAGCCGGGCGAGATCATCGCGCGCGGCCCACGGCTCATGCGCGGCTACTGGGGCGACGACGCAGCCTCGGCTTCCACAATCCGGAAGGGCTGGCTCTACACCGGCGACCTCGGTCACATGGACGAGGACGGCTACATTTACCTCGGGGGACGCGCCAAGGATTTCATTAAGCGCGGTGGCGAAATGGTGTCGCCAGAGGAGGTCGAGTCCGTACTCTACGCGCATCCTGGAGTGGAGGAGTGCGCCGTCATCGGCCTGCCGGACGAGACGTGGGGTGAGCGCGTGGTCGCGGTGGTCGTGCCCAAGGCCGGCGAAGGCGCTGCCACAGAAGACGCGCTGTTGGAGGTGGTGCAGGAGCGCCTGGCTCGGTTCAAGCGGCCTGAACAGGTGGTTTTCGTAGACGCTCTGCCACGCAACGACCTGGGCAAGGTGCTCAAGCGGGAGCTGCGCGAGCGACTGGGCGGCTAGCTAGGCGGCGACGGCCTCGCGCTCGTCGCTGGTCTCGGCGGCGAACTGGTGCTGCACGCCGCTCTCGTCCCAGTCCATGCCGCCGCGCCGCCACTCGTAGGCCCAGCCTGCCACCATCAGCAGCAGGAAGAACCCGACTGCCCCGAAAGCCGCCCAGCCCAACGCGTTGAGCCGCGTCGCCCACGGGAACAGGAACACGACCTCCACATCGAAGAGCACGAATAGCAGCGCGTAGCGGTAGTAGCGCACGTTGAAGCGCTCCCAGCGCGGCTCGCCGATGGTCTCCATGCCACACTCGAAGGGGTCGAGTTTGATGGGGTTCGGCCTGGTGGGCCGGATGCCGAGCTTGCCGGCCATGGCCGACAGCATGAGTACGGACGTCGGTACGACCACGGCGGCGGCACCAAGGAATAGGAGCAGACCGTACTGGCGCAGGTAATCTTCCATAGAGAGCCCTCCCCCGAGGACCGTGCCAATCCTAGGCAGCCGTGAGCCGCGGCGTCAAGGCTTCCTCCCGCCCTCCGCCCTCGGTGAACCAGTGGCCGCCAGTGGGTCGCTAACGCCGATCATGCTGTCGCGCGTCACGAACACCGCAAGTGCGCCTCGGGCCACACCGCCCTGCTGTGCCATTTTACGAACTCGCATCCTGAGGCGTGAGGCTCTCGGCCAACAGCTCGATGATGTCCTTCGCCGCCTTCGTCCCCGTGGCCTGCTTGGCGCTGAGCCCTTCGTCCATCATCTGGAGGCAAAAGGGACAGGAGACACCAATCATGTCCGCGCCGGTCGCAAGAAGCTGGTCGGTGCGGAGGTGGTTCACCCTCTGGCCTTCCTCTTCCATCCACATGCGTCCGCCACCGGCGCCGCAGCAGAAGCTCTGCTCCCGCGAGTGGTCCGCAACCTCCACGAGCTCCAGGCCGGGGATGGCCTCGGCGATCTCGCGCGGCTCATCGAACACCCCGTTGTGGCGGCCCATGTAGCAGGAGTCGTGATACGCCATCGTGGCCTCAACGGCGACGACGGGCTTGATGCGGCCCTCACGAACCAGCCGCCCGACGAACTGCGTGTAGTGCTGGACTTCGTAGTGCCCGCCGAGCTGCGGGTATTCGTTTTTCAGCGAATTGAAGCAGTGCGGGCACATGGTCACGATATGCTGAACGCCATAGCGGTCCAACGTCTCAATATTGCCGCGCGCCAGCGTCTCGAACAGGTACTCGTTGCCGAGGCGGCGCGCCGGGTCTCCGGTGCAAGCCTCCTCTTCGCCCAGCACTCGGTAGCGGATGCCGGCAACCTTGAGCACGGAAGCCATAGCCCGCGCTACGGCCTGCGTGCGCGGGTCAAGGGCTGGGGTGCAACCGACCCAGAGCAGTACCTCGTGGTCCGGGTCCTCGGCCATGGTGACGGCGCCCGTCCCTTCCATCCAGTCGGTTCGCGTGGCCTGCGTCCCGCGCCAGGGGTGCCCGCGCTGCTCCATCGAGGTCAACGCCTGCATGGCCGTCTCTGGCGTCGCGGCCTCCTCCATCGTCAGGTAGCGGCGCATGTCGACGATGGTGTCGATGTGCTCGATGCCGACAGGGCACGCCTCGACGCATGCGCCGCAGGTTGTACACGCCCAGATCGCGTCGTCAGTCACGGCCTCGTGGACCAGCGCTGCCTCACTCTGTCCCGCCAGCCTCTCAGCACCGCCGGCAAGCAAAGCGGGAGCGTGGGCAGTCATGTAGGCCTTCGCGTCTTGGACCAGCTTGCGCGGGGACAGCGCCTTGCCGCTGGCCCACGCCGGGCATTGGTCCTGACAGCGTCCGCAGTTAGTGCAGGCATCCAGGTCCAACAGCTGCTTGGTCGTCAGGTGCGGGATGTCGCTGGCGCCAAAGCGATCGAGCGTCATCAGGTCGCCCATGGGGCGGAGCGCGCCCTTGGGACGCCGGACGCTGGAGCGCATGAAGACCGCCATAGGGCCGACGAAGATGTGCATGAGCGGTCCGAACCGCCACGCAGCGTAGACGAATGTGGCCGACATGAGCGCCGCGTGCGCCCACCATAGGACGAAGTACGTCGCCTCGATCCCGTAGAGGCTCGCGCCAGCGCCCCTGACAGCCACTGCGAGGGCATAGCTGGCGGGTGACCACATCGCCGCGCCTTCGTCGAACAACGCACTAGCTGGCTCCAGTTCAGTCGACGCCTGCCGCAGCGCCTGAAGCGCGAACCCAGACAACGCCATGCCGTACAGCAGGCCCAGCAGCACGCCGTTCTCCAAGATCGTGTTCAGGCGCGCAGCCCGCTGGACGTAGCGCCGGTAGGCCGCGATGGTCAGGCCGGCGAGCAACGCGAGACCGGCAAGGTCCCAGACCAACTCCAGCTGGAGCGACCAGCGCACGGTCGCCAGCTGCCAGCCCAGGTACTGCTGCGCGTTGAACTCGGCCGCGCTGACCACCGTCGCCACGAACAGCCCCGCGATACCCCAGAAGACAAGAGCGTGCATGACGCCCGGCAGCGCCTCGTGGCGGACGAACCGCCGGTGCCCCAGCGCATCGGCCAGCACCCAGCGACCGAAGGCGGCGAGGCGGGGCGCCAGCGGCCCAGCATCGGGGTTGGGTACACCCAGGCGCCAATAGCGCGAGCGCCGGTAGAGCGCCCATGCGATGGCTGCAAGGGCGATGAGCCCCGTGATGTAGACGAGGGCACCGAGAGGGTACCCAATGTTCCAGAAGTCGACACGGCCATTCAACTGGTCGGGCATTCTTTTTTGTCCTCGCCCTGGCGCCGTCGGAGGGTCAGCCCCGATAGGCAACATATTCGGGCTTGTCGAGCTCGTCTAGGGTTATGCTGGCTCCCCTTCGCAAGCCCAAAGTGCCCGCTCGCGCTCAGCCTGTCGAAGCGCGAGCGGGCGTGGGCCGGTGGCTAGCCCAGCATCCGCTGGACGGTCGTGCCGATTTCAGCGGGGCTCGGTATCGTCTCGCAGCCAGCCACGGCCAGGGCCTTGACCTTCTCACTAGCCAGCGCGGCCGGCCCTGTGATGACCGCACCGGCGTGACCCATACGCCTGCCAGGGGGGGCCGTCTGGCCCACGATGAGCGCGGCGACGGGCTTACGCACATGCGCCTTGATGTACTCGGCCGCCTCTTGCTCTTTAGTCCCGCCGATCTCGCCGATGAGGACGATGGCCTCGGTCTCCGGGTCCTCGTTGAACAACTTCAGCACGTCGACAAAGTCGGTGCCCGAGACTGGGTCGCCGCCGATGCCAACGCACGTCGACTGGCCGATGCCCAGCTGCGAGAGCTGGTTCACACCCTCGTAGGTCAGCGTCCCGCTGCGCGAGACCACGCCGACTCTACCGGACCTGTGAATGCTGCCGGGCATAATGCCAACCTTCGCGTGCTCGCCGGGGCTGATGAGTCCGGGGCAGTTGGGACCCAGCAGCCGGGTCGCCTTGCCTTCCAGGTAGCGCATGACCATCGTCGTGTCGCGTACCGGCACGCCCTCGGCGATGCAAACCATGAGCCCGATGCCGGCGTCAGCCGCCTCGAGCATGGCGTCGCCGGCGAAAGGCGCCGGCACGAAGATCAGCGACACGTCGGCACCGGTGGCGTCGACGGCCTCGCGCACCGAATCAAAGACGGGCACCGAGCCAAACGCTTTCTCGCCGCCCTTGCCTGGGGTCACGCCAGCGACGACGTTGGTCCCGTACTCGACGCAGCGCTCCGTGTGGAACGACCCCTCGCGGCCGGTGATTCCTTGTACCAATATCCGTGAGTCTTTGTTGACCAGAATGCTCATGCTTGCCCCCGGGCGATCGCCTTGGCCGCCTCGGTGAGCGTGTCGGCCAGCGACAGCGCGAGCCCCGAGTCAGCCAGTATTTGCTTGCCTTCGTCTGCGTTCGTGCCGAGCAACCGCACCACCAGGGGCGGCTTGCGCGACGACTTTCCGTACGCGTCGACGATGCCTCGCGCCACGACGTCGCAGCGCAGGATGCCGCCAAACACGTTCACCAGCACACGCTGCACCTGCTCATCTCCTAGCATGAGCTGGATGGCCTGGGACACCTTTTCCTCGTTGGCGCCGCCGCCAACGTCGAGGAAGTTGGCGGGAGCCGCGCCTGCAGACTGGATGGTGTCCATCGTCGCCATGGCCAGGCCTGCGCCGTTGACCATGCACCCGACGTCGCCATCAAGCTTGACGTAGGCGATGCCGTGCTCCGACGCGGCCACCTCCAAGTCGTCCTCCTGGCTGGTGTCGCGCAGCTCGGCTCCGGCCGTATGCCGGAACAGGGCGTCGTCGTCAAAGCTGATCTTGGCGTCCAGGGCCAGCAACTGCGCGGCCTTAGTCACCACTAGCGGATTAATCTCCACCATGGACAGGTCGCACTCGACGTACGCACGGTAGCACGCATCAACCAGGGCCGAGAAAGGTCGTACCAGGGCCGCTGGCAGCTCCAAGCCAGCGGCCAGGCGCCGCCCCTGGAACGGCTGGAACCCGATCGCGGGGTCCACCGGCTCGGTGAGAATCTTGTCCGGCTCCGACTGCGCAACCTCTTCGATCTCCATGCCGCCAGCAACGGAAGCAATGATGACCGGCCGCTTGCGGCTACCGTCGGTGGTGATGCTCAGGTAGAGCTCCCGGTCAACGTCGACTGTCTGTTCGACGAGAACCGAGTTGACGGGCGCGCCCTGTGGGCCCGTCTGGAACGTGACCAGCGTCGTGCCGATGAGGGAACTCGCGGCTGCGCTGGCGTCGCTGGGGGTCGCGGTCACCTTGACCCCGCCCGCCTTGCCCCGGCCTCCGGCGTGCACTTGCGCCTTGACGACGGCTCGCCCACCGAGCCTGCTGGCGGCCTGCTCGGCCTCGGTGCCATTAGCCGCCACCGCGCCTTCGGGTACGGGCACGCCGTACCCGGCGAGCAGCGCCTTGGCCTGGTATTCATGGAGCTTCATCTTCGCGGCGCCTCCTGCCAACGGCCCCTCAGGGCCTGGCCCACGGTCCAGCGCGTCCCGTCGCGGCAGCCGCGACAAAGACCTCACGCGAGGGCGGAGGATAGCAGACGTACCACGCTACGAGGACATGTCGGCGGTGATGCGGTGATGCGGTGATGCGGTGATGCGGTGATAGTGAAGTGTGAGTCCGGTCGTGGTAGGTGCGGAGCGGGCACAGAAGAGTGATGCGCAGGCCTAAGGCGCCGAGGTGCTAGGCGGCGGAGTGGTCGAGGGTCCTGGGCAACGGTGTCGCCCCTGCCACCATGTAATGCCCTGGGCTGCAGGCAGGGCGTGAGAGTCACCACCAAATTGGCCTGGGTGCCTCCACGACATCACACTCGCGCGGCTATAATCGCTGCTGGCCCAGCAGGTTCAAAAACGAGGGGGATATGGAGTTCGACACCATCGTTAGGGGCGGCACCGTTGCCGACGGCACGGGTGCCCCAAGTTCGCGCGCCGACGTCGGCATTCGCGGCGAGCGTATCGCGGCGGTCGGCGACCTGAGCGAGGCAACGGCACCCACGATCATCGACGCCACGGGGCGCGTGGTCGCCCCTGGATTCATCGATACTCACATCCATTCCGAAATCGCGTTGCTGGGCTTCGGCCACAGGTATGGCAGCGTGCTCCAGGGTGTCACCACTCAGCTCACCGCGCCAGATGGATTCGGCTGGGCGCGACTCCCTCGTGATCTCGCTGAAGAGCTATGGGAGACGACACAGTTCTGCTACGGCAAGGCCGACCTCACAGTCGACTGGCCGACGCCCCAGGCCTACCTTGCACTCTTCCCTGGGCGCTCGCCCGCCAACGTCGTGCCCCAGGCGCCCCACTGCGCCATCCGCCTTGGCGCCATGGGTTGGGCCCCGCGCCCAGCGACGCGCGACGAGCTCCAGGTGCAGAAGGAGGCGTTGCGCGCTTGGATGGACGCGGGGGCTGTCGGGCTCTCCCTCGGCCTCGACTACCAACCCAGCGCGTACGCGTCGACCTTCGAGCTGACGGAGCTCGCGAAGGTCGCCGGTGAGTACGGCGGCACCTACAACGCGCACATTCGCGGCAACATCCTCGGCCGCGCCGGCGCTTGGCGCGAGACTATCGAGATCGGCAAGCGCTCCGGCGCTCGCGTTCATGTCGCCCATGAGTACGTGAACGAAGTCACTGAACCGCTGCTGGAGCAGGCCGACCAGGAGTGCGATCTGACCTTCGAGTCGTACCTGTACCCCGCGGGGTCTACCCACTTCCCTCAGTTCAGCATGCCGACGTGGGCGCAGCAGGGTGGTGAGCGTGGCCTCCGGGCACGCATCAGCGAGCCTGGTGTCCGCGAGCGTGTCCGCGACCACTTGGAGCTCACGCTTGGTGCCAGCTACGCCTCTGGCGCCAAGCAGGTCATCGCGGCGAACCAGACCGGCAGATACGTCGGCATGACTGTCGAGGACGCAGCGAGCGAGGCTGACGAATCCCTAGGCGACTTCGCCCTGCGCATGCTGGACGAGGAGCAGCCCTACACGTTGACCATTAATCATCGCCCGGGCGGCCCCGAAGTCCACGACGAAATGGTGCGCCAGACCGCACAGCACCCCAAGGCCATCGTGGCCAGCGATGGCATCTACCACGGGCCGCACCCACACCCGCGGGCCTTTGGCTGCCACACCCGTGTGCTGCGCCTGTGCGTACGCGAGCGCGGCTTCATTTCGCTGGAGTCGGCCATCCACAAGATGACCGGCAAGCCGGCCGAGCGCTTCGGCATTGCGGACCGTGGCGTCGTTTCAGCCGGCGCCTTCGCCGACTTGGTCGTCTTTGACCCCGGCACCGTAGCGGACCGCTCCACCTGGGAGGAGCCTCTCCTGGAGCCAGTGGGCATCGACTGCGTACTGGTCAACGGCCAGATCGTCGTCCACGACGGCACGCCGACCGGCGCGCTACCCGGCCAGGTCACCACGCGCAGGCGCTAGCGGTGGCGAGCACGGCTTGCCTACCGGCACGGCCCACGCTCGTGTATTCTCTTGCGCTTGGAGGCTGCCCTGTGGAGCGCCCGATCACCAAGCCGCCCGGCACGCCGGTCGACCAGCTCGATACGCCAGCCCTTGTGGTGGATCTCGACGCCTTCGAGGCCAACGTCGAACAGGTCCACGGCTTCTTTCGCGGGCGCGCCGCGACGATGCGGCCCAACGTCCATTCCCACAAAACGCCCGCCATCGCACATCGCCAACTCGCTGTCGAGGGCGCCGCGAGTGGCGTGGCCGTCGTCTCAGTCGGCGAGGCGGAGGTGTTCGCCTCGGCCGGCATCGGCGACATCCTCGTCTCCATGCAGTTGGCCTCGGCCGGCAAGCTCGCCAGGGCGTGCGCGCTGGCTCGCACCTGCCGCATCAGCCTGATCGCCGACAACGAAGCCACCGTGACGGCGTATGCGAGCGCGGCGACAGCCGCGGGCGTCACGCTGGACATACTGGTCGACGTCCAGACTCATCCCCACCGAGCCGGTGCCGTAGGCCTCGGCCAAGCTGTAGCCCTCGCCAAGGCTATTGAGAGCACCCTTGGCCTTCGCTTCGTAGGCGTCTTCACGGCTGGCGGACCCATCGGCGATGGGTCCGCTGCTGAGCTGCGCAAACGCGACGAGCAGGCAGTCGCCACGTTCGTGGCCACGCGCCGAGCCATCGAGGCCGCAGGGCTGGCCGTGACCGTGGCCAGCTACGGCAACAGCACGCATGCCTACGACGTGCCGGGAGCGACGGACGGCGTAACCGAGGTCCGCTCAGGGGCTTACCCGCTGATCGACGCCAACCATGCGCCACACTGCCCAGGCCTCACGCCCGCCGCCAAGCTCATGGCGACGATCAACAGCCGTCCGGAGCTCGGCAGGGCCATCACCGACTGCGGTCAGAAAGCCATCGGGCGCGACTTCGGGGGGCCGCAGGTCGACCTGCGGCCCGACCTCGTGGCTGCTGCGGCGAGTGCGGAGCACGGACTCGTGGACACCCTGGACGGCTCACCACTGGAGATGGCCATCGGCGACCACGTGTGGCTCATCCCCGCCGATGTCTCGACAGCCTTCGCACTCCACGACCTAGTCTACGCGGCTCGTAGCGGCGTGGTTGAGGCCGTCTGGCCCATCACCGCCCGCGGGGCGTTCGCTTAGGATGCACGGCATGAACCAGCGACCCACACCCGGCACCTTCATCGACGAGTTAGAGACGCCCGTCCTGCTCATTGACATGGACGCAATGGAACACAACATCGGCGTGATCGCGGCCCGCTACCGCGACACGGACGTCAAGCTGCGGCCGCACGTGAAGAACCACAAGTCGCCGCAGATCGCCTGGATGCAGATCAGCGCCGGGGGCACGGTGGGGGGCATCGTGGCAGCCAAGGTGGCTGAAGCCGAGGTCTTCGTCGAGGCGGGCATCCCCAACGTCCTCATCGCGAACCAGATCGTCGCGCCGGACAAGGTGCGCCGGCTTGCCTCGCTGGCGAAGCGGGCCGACGTCATGGTCGCCGTCGACGACGTGGAGCAAGTGCGCAGGCTCTCGGCGGGCGCCAGTGAGCTCGGAGCGACGATCGGCGTGGTCATCGAGGTCAACACTTCTTTGCGGCGCGCGGGCATCCGAGCCGTCGAGCAGGCCGCGCCGCTAGCGCAGGCCATCGCCGACGCACCAGGGCTGCGGTTCAAGGGCGTCATGAGCCACCAGACTCCCACGGAGGCCTATCCTGACCGTGAGGAACGCCTCCGCAACGGTAGCGAGTACTTCGACATGGTCATCGAGGCGAAGCTCGCCATTGAAGCCGCAGGCCTGCCCGTCGAGGTGGTCTCCACCGGCGAGACGTGGACCTACGACGTCGCCCCTACGGTGCCCGGCATCACGGAGATCGAGGGCGGTACTTATATCGTCATGGAGGCGCCCTACGCCTACATGACGGAGTTCCGCCTCGCTGCGAAGGTCATGGGCACCGTGGTCAGCCGCCCAAGCGACCACTTGGCCATCGGCGACGTGTCAGTCGAGGCCATCGGGGCGCCCGGCGATATGCCAACCGTCGAAGGATCGGACGGCGTACGGGTACAGGCTATGTCCCTGGAGGGCACGATCCTCGAGTCGAATGGCCCAATGCCGCTGCGTGTTGGCGACCGCTACACGCTCCTCACGCACCAGCAGGACATGACGATGAATCGCTGGGACCAGTACGTCGGCGTACGGGACGGCCGGGTGGAGGCCGTGTTCGAGGTCACGGCACGCGGCTGCCACAACTAGTGTCGGTCGGGCCGCGAGAAGTACCTGGCTGCCGCGCATGAGGACCACGAACCCGCGCTTCTTTTACGGCTGGGTCATCGTCGGCGTCGTATTCCTGTCGAACATCGTGTCCAACGGCGGTGGGCAATTCACCTTCGGGCTCTTCGTTCTGCCCATGGCCGCTGACCTCGGCGTCTCGCGTGCCACCATCGGCTGGCTACCCATGGCGCGTCTGGTTGCGACCGCCGTCTCCTCGGTCCCATTGGGCCGAGCCGCCGACCGGTTCGGCGCACGGGTCCTGCTCCCCGTGGCGGCAGTGATTATGGCGCTGGCGCTCTTCGCAGTCACGCGCGCAAACTCCTTCGTGGTGGTCCTCGCCCTGTTCGCGGTGATGGGTCTCGCCGATTTCAGCGCGCCCGGCAACGTGATCACCGCAGTGCCCATCACCAAGTGGTTCGTCCGCAAGCGCGGCCGGGCAACGGCCATCATCACCATGGGCTTCGCCGTAGGCGGCGGGAGCTTCGCATTGCTCCAGCAAGCGCTCATCGCCAGCGTGGGCTGGCGCGCCGCCCTGGCCATCGCGGCGCTGATCATCGCCGTGGTACTGATACCTATTCCGCTCCTGTTCATGCGGCGGCAGCCGGAGGACATGGGGCTGCTGCCCGATGGCGCCAGGGTCCGGCACCGCGACGAGTCGCCTGAGCCGGTAGCACAGGAAGAGCAGTGGACGCTGGCCGAGGCCGTCCGGACACCCACGTTGTGGAAAGTCGCGCTGGCCTACCTGTTGTCAAACTTCGCTGTCTCCGGCTTCCTCGTGCATCGCGCGGGGTTCTGGGAAGAAAGCGGTATCCCCTCCGGGCTCATAGGGGCGGGCTTCGCCGTCGACTCCGTGGGCTTCGCGATCAGCGCCATGGCCGGGGGCCTGCTCGTCGAGCGCATACCCGCGCGGCTGCTGGCGGCCGGCGCCGCCACCACTCAAGGGTTAGCTATCGCGCTGGCCATCGTCTGGGTCAGCCAGCCAGCCGTCATCATCGCGCCATTCCTGTTTGGCCTCGGTGGCGGCACGCTGGTGGTGGTGCAGACGGTGATATGGGCCGATTACTACGGGCGTCGGTTTCAAGGGAGCATCCGAGGGCTCGTCGTCCCGATGATGCTGCTGGGTTTCGGCCTGGGGCCGCCGTCCATCGGCCTGATGTACGACGCCGCAGGCGGCAACTACTTGGTCGGCTTCTGGTTCGCCGCCGCTCTCATGGTCCCAGTCACGGCGCTGCTGTTGAGTGCGAAGCCGCCGCGGAGGGTGCGCCCAGGCGTGGCGGAACGAGCCGGCTAGGCCGCGGGCTACGCCTTTGCCTTGGTCCGCGTGGGCTTGGCGGCTTTCTCGCCATTGCGCTTGGCCTCACCCGCCGTCCGCGACCAGCCATGCTTGGCCAGCGCCTCGGCCACGTAACGCGCCGTGTGCGACGTAGGATGCTGCGCGATATCCTCCGGCGTGCCCATGGCGACAACCTCGCCGCCTCGCAGCCCCGCGCCCGGCCCCATGTCGATGACCCAGTCGGCATTCTTAATCAGATCCATGTGGTGCTCGATGAGCAGTACGCTGTTGCCCTGGTCCGCCAGGCGATGGAGTACCCGCAGCAGGTGTGCACAGTCGTCGAAGGCCAGCCCCGTGGTCGGCTCGTCGAGAATGTAGAGCGTGTTCCCCGTCGCCCGACGGGACAGCTCCTGCGCCAGCTTCACGCGCTGGGCTTCCCCGCCCGATATCGTCGTTGCGGGCTGCCCCAGGCGTATGTAGCCCAGGCCAACCTGCTCCAGCGTCTCCAGCACTCGCTTGATGCGAGGAATGGAATCGAAGAAGGCGTGCGCCTCGGTCACGGTCATGTCCAACACGTCTGCGATGCTCTTGCCCTTGAACAGAATCTCCAGTGCGTCCTCGTTGTACCGCTTACCGTGGCAGACTTCACAGGGCACCGTGACGTCCGGCAGGAACTGCATCTGGATCTCGATGTAGCCGTCGCCGCGGCAGGCCTCGCAGCGCCCGCCCTTGACGTTGAATGAGAATCGCCCGGGCGCGTAGCCACGAGCCTTCGATTCCGGCAGCGCCGCGAACAGCTCACGGATGGGCGTGAACGTCCCGGTGTAGGTCGCTGGGTTCGACCGGGGCGTGCGTCCGATGGGGGCCTGGTCGATGTTCACGACCTTGTCGACGTGCTCCAGTCCCTCGACGCCGTCACTAGCGCCTGGCCGGTCCTTGGCGTGATACAGCCGCTGCGCCAGCCACTTGTACAGCACCTCGTAGACCAGCGTGGATTTGCCGGAGCCCGAGACGCCCGTCACGCACACCAGTTGTCCCAGCGGCACGCTCACGTCCACGTCCCGGAGGTTGTTCGCGCGCGCGCGCTTCACCTTGAGCGCATGTCCGTTGCCCGGCCGCCGCTGCGCGGGCAGGCTGATCTCACGCCGGCCGGAGAGGTAGGCGCCGGTCAGTGAGTTGGGGGCGGCTTCGATAACATCCATCGTCCCTTCGGCAACGACGTACCCGCCGTGCTCGCCGGCACCCGGACCCATGTCCACCAGGTGGTCGGCGGCGCGCATGACCGCCTCATCGTGCTCAACGATGATGACAGTGTTACCCAAGTCACGGAGATTCTTGAGCGTCCCGATAAGCCGGGCGTTGTCGACAGCGTGCAGACCGATGGACGGCTCGTCGCAGACGTACAGCACGCCCATGAGGCCGGACCCGATCTGCGTGGCCAGGCGTATGCGCTGGGCTTCGCCACCACTGAGCGTACCTGCCGCCCGCGAGAGGTTCAGGTACTCGAGGCCGATGTCCAGCAGGAATTTCAGCCGAACGGTGATCTCCTTGAGTATCTGGTCGCCGATGGTGCGCTCACGCTCGCTCAGCGTGAGGGGGTCGACATGCTTGGCCTTGGGCTTGCCGCTGGGCTCTTTGCCCTCGCCGAGGATGGCCCGAACCCAGTCAGCGGCTTCCCAGACGGCGAGGTTCGTGACCTGGATGATGTTGCGATCGGCGATGGTGACCGCGAGGGACTCCGCCTTTAATCGGGCGCCACCGCACCTCTCGCAAGGGTTCGCGGCCATATAGCGCTCGATTTCGGTACGGACGTAGTCACTGCCCGTGTCGCGATAGCGCCGCTGGAGGTTGGGGATCACGCCCTCGAACTTGGCGTCCCACTCCCATTCACGGCCACGAAGTGTCCGGTGGCGCATGCGCACCGTGGTCACGCCCTCGCCATAGAGCAGCATGCGCATCACCCACTCGGGCAGGTCCTTCACCGGGATCTTGGTGGAGAAGTCGAACTGCGCCCCGATCGAGTTCAGCATGCTGTAATACCACGACGTTGACGTACCGGCTCGCGCCCACGGCTGGATAGCGCCCTCCGCAAGGCTCAGTTCCTTGTTCGGCACCACCAGCTCGGGGTCGACGATCAGCTGGACACCCAGGCCTGAGCAGACGGAGCACGCGCCGTGAGGGCTGTTAAAACTGAATGTCCGCGGCTCAATCTCGGCGAAGCTGATGCCGCAGGCGGCGCAGGCGAACTGCTCAGAGTAGGCTCGCTCCTCATTGGTGCCAGCGTTCACGGAAACGAGGCGTCCCTCGCCGAACCGGAGAGCCGTCTCCACTGAGTCCGTCACGCGCCCGCGCTCCGTCTCGTCACCCAGCACCAACCGGTCGACGACAATCTCGATGTCGTGCCACTTTTGCTTGTTGAGGACGATGTCTTCGTCGAGGTTGCGGACCTCGCCGTTGACACGCACACGCACAAAGCCGGACTGACGCGCCGCCTCGAAGATCTCGCGGTGCTCGCCCTTCTTGTGGACGACCCGCGGGGCCAGGAGCATCAACCGGGACCCGGCAGGTTCGCCAGCGATGGTCTCGACGATCTGCTGGATGGTCTGCCGTGACACTGGCCTGCCGCAGTTGTAGCAGTGCGGGTGGCCGATGCGCGCAAACAGCAGCCGCAGGTAGTCGTAGATTTCCGTGACGGTGCCGACCGTAGAGCGCGGGTTGTGCGAGGCCCCCTTCTGATCGATGGAGATGGCGGGCGAGAGCCCCTCGATGTAGTCGACCTCTGGCTTGTCCATGCGGCCGAGGAACTGGCGCGCGTAGGCCGATAGCGACTCCACGTACCGGCGCTGGCCCTCAGCGTAGATAGTGTCGAACGCCAGCGTGGACTTGCCCGACCCCGAAGGGCCCGTGATCACCACCAGCCGGTCACGCGGGATGGTGACGTCGACGTTCTTGAGGTTGTGCTCCCGCGCACCCTTGACGACGATGTTTTCTAAGGCCATGACCTGCTCTAGGCGACTCTAGCCACCGGCGAGATCACCGGGTAGCCGAAAGGGGATGGTAGCACCGCACCATAGGCGCTCAAAGGGTCACCTGCACCGACTCGCCTGCTTGGCAGGTGGAAGGGGCATCGCTGTTCACCCTGGGGCTCCCGCTGGATCGGGCCCAGAGGACCACAGGCCAAGCGCACTTGAGTGCCGCTGTACGAGCTCACTTAGCGTCACGTTGGCCAGCGACGCCAGCAGGAGGTCAGCGTGGCCTAGCGGCAGCGACACCGTGGTGCTGTTGGGAACGGCGACCGTGTAGATACCCGCGGCCTTGGCAGCCGTGACCCCGTTGGGCGAGTCTTCCAGCGCGATGGCCTCCCGCGGTCCGACCTCAAGCGCCGCCAGCGCGGCCAGAAACAGGCCGGGGTGCGGCTTCGTCTGCTCCACGTCCTCCCGCGTGCGCACGGCATCGAACACATCGATAAGGCCGAGGCGCGACAGATGGCCAACAACCCACTCACGGCTCGAACTCGACGCCACGGCCAAACCCAGACCCAAGGCCTGTGCCTCGGCGATGCGCTCACGCACCCCTGCCATGGTGTCCAGCAGCGACGTATCCGCCGCGTGCTGCGCGGCGAATACGTCGCGCAACCTATCAAGGTCTAAGGGGCGGCCTACGGTGCGCTGCAAACCCTCGTACAGGTCATAGCCTCGGCTGCCGACGGCAGCGTGCCACACGTCGTCACCGAGCTCAACGCCGTGCTCTTGGTACATAGCCTGGGTCAGCGCGAATGCCGAGGCCTCGGTGTCAATGATGACGCCGTCGAAGTCGAAGACCAGCGCGCGCACGCTCATGGCGTCTCCGGGCCACTCATGGTTGCCAGGAGCAGATGGAGGGCGGTCATTCCAATGGTCATCGCGAAATCGTCACGGACGATCTCGGGGATGTCACTGGACGGCCAGCCGACGTCTGGCACCGTGGCGATGCTTGCGCCGCAGCGGGGGCATCGCCGCTGCCAGACGTCGTGCAACGTCCAGGCCGCCCCACAGCTCACCTGCCCGCACACGGCAGCGCCTGAGAAGACGATCTGCTCCAACTGGGTACGCAGCGCGTCGGCTTGAGCCCGCGCCACAGCCGCCAGCCGCTCAGCTTGCGCAGCGACCTGCGCTTGGCCCTCCAGCTGCGCCTGCTGCTCTCGTGCGCTCACGAGCTCGTCTCGTGTCGCCGCGAGAGTCCGCTCCATCGCGCTGAGCCGCATTCGGTCTTGCGCGGCGATGAGTCCGTCTTGGACCAGCGACTCTACGGCCGCCGACACAGTCTTCGACGCCCGCCCAGCGTGCGTTCTCACTTCGGCCAGGACAGCCGGGTCGAGCCGACAGTGGACAGGGGTTTTCATAGTGGTTCCAGGGATGTAGCAAGAAGAGATACATATTATATACATAACCGATACGTCATACTTAATAAGGTTGCTCATTTCCACGGATATCTCTGGCTTGAGTACGCGGAAACACGGGCCTATACTCGCCCCACTCTGGAGGAGGGGACCGCCATGGCCGAGGACCCGATCAAACAAATGCCGCGCGAGGCCTTCGACGCCTGGGCCGCGCACATGGGCATCGACACCGACCCGGAGCACTTGGACAAGCTCTACCCCGAGGCGGCCACGCTCTTGCGACGCATGGCCGCCGTCCACACTATTGACACCTCGGAGGTCGACCCCGCCGAGGCCTCCGAGACAGTCCCACGCGACATGTTGCAAGGGGAATCGTCGTGACCATCGCGGCCAACGAGATCGCCAACCTCACCCTCGCCGCCCTGGCGGAGCGCATCGCCAAACGCGAACTGTCGCCCGTCGAGGTGACCCAGGCCTACCTGGACCGCATCGCGCAGGCCGACCCGGCCATCGGCGCCTTCATCACACTCACCGGCGACGATGCGCTGGAGCGCGCCAAGCGTGCCGAGCGTGAGATCGCGACGGACGGCCCCAAAGGGCCGCTCCACGGCATCCCCTTCGCCACGAAGGACATCTTCTACACCAAGGGTGTCCGTACGACGTCCGGCTCACGCCTCGAGGCCGACTTCGTCCCCACTCGGGACGCGCGCGCCGTCGAGGTTCTCCAGGACGCCGGCGCCCATTCGATCGGCAAAGCACATACGGTTGAATACGCCTTTGACCCTACGGGGCGCAACGAGCACTACCCAACGCCCCATAACCCATGGCGACACGGCCATTACACCGGTGGCTCGTCCAGCGGGTCTGGCGCCGCAGTGGCGGCGGGCATGGTGCCGCTGGCCCTAGGCTCCGACACTGGCGGGTCAATCCGCATCCCGTCCTCCTTCTGCGGAATCACGGGCCTCAAGCCCACCTTCGGCCTGGTCAGCCGTGCAGGCGTCACACCACTGAGTTGGACTTTGGACACCGCTGGGCCAATGGCTCACGACGCGCTGGACGTGGCCCTGGCGATGAACGTGCTCGTCGGCCACGACCCGGCGGATGCGGGATCGGTGCGCCGGGCGCCCACCGATTACACGCGCGGCATCGAGGGCGGGGTCGTTGGGCTGCGCATCGGCGTGCCGGAGGACTACATCACTCAGCTGGTGGACCCAGAGGTGAAGGCCGCGTTCGATGTGGCGGTGGCCAAACTAGCGGAACTAGGCGCGTCGGTGGAGCAGGTCTCGATACCGGAACTCGCCTGGGGTGAGTTTTTCTCCATCGTCATCACGGCCGAGGCCGCCGCCCTGCATCGCGACCAGCTGCGCGACCGCCCCGAGGAGTTCGACCAGCGCGTGCGGTTACGCCTAGAGGCGGGCTCTTTTATCCCCGCTCCCACCTACCTCAAGGCGCAGCAGGTACGGGCGCTGTTCGGGAAGCGCCTGGCGAAGGTATACGAGCGCTTCGACCTGTTGGCGATGCCGACGACCGTGATGGCGGCGCCGCAGCACGACGTGCCGACGGTGACAGTGGCGGGCCACGAGGTGAACACGCGTGACACCGCGATCCGCCACACACGCATTTTCAACCAGAATGGCCTGCCGGCCATCTCGGCGCCCTGCGGCTTCTCGTCGCTGGGCCTGCCCATCGGCCTCATGCTCGTAGGCAAGGCCTTCGCCGACCCGCTTGTGCTGCGCGCGACGCACGCCTACCAGCAGGCGACGGACTGGCACACCCGGCGCCCCGGCGCCTAGGACCGGCGCGTGCATGCTATGCTTTCGGCGGGTCGGGCCTCACGCTCCGGCCCTTCGCCGTGGGCCTGTGGCGCAGCTGGGAGCGCGCCTCAATGGCATTGAGGAGGTCGAGGGTTCGAATCCCTCCAGGTCCACCAACTCCTTGCAAGCATTTTCGCCTCTTTTGTGGCCGGTTGGTACTGCATCGCGCTCATGCGACTGGCGATCGCCAGCGTGCCTAGTGAGCCCTTGGGTGTACCCTTCTCCCCGCAGAACGCGCGGAGAATTGAGCCATACGCTTAGTCGATGGCCAGAAGTCGCACTCCGGCAGCCCGCCCCAGCCCGCGAAACCTCTCGCGCCGCGCGCAGCCATGGCTTACCTGCCGTGCGCTTAACGACCTAGACCGTACTGGTGTGTCGGTAATGTCCCTGCAGAGGGCGATCGAGCTTTGGTCTGGCGCCGACGGAGGAAGCGGAGGCGCTTGAGCCCGTGGAGCCGGCTAGCGCAGGACCTCACGCACGCGGCCAGCGAACTCCTCGCTAACGAACACTCGGTCGCCGCTGATCGCCACCGCCGTGGGCGAGACCAATCCCTCGGCCACAACCTCGATGGCCCCATCCCGCCAACGGACCAAGCGCCCCGGCCACTCGGCGGCCCGCCCGAAGCCCGCTTCGGCCAGGTGCGCCATGTCGGTGCTGAACTCGGTCACGAGCAGCGAGCCGTCGGCCTCAAACGCCAGGTCGGTGGCTGCCGTGAAGCCCTCGGCGTAGACCGACACCTCACCGGGGTCACGCGCGTCACCGTCGCCGTTGATGTCGGCCAACCGGTAGACGTACGCGGCGCCTTGCAGGAAGGGAAAGCCGGTGAGGCTTGCGACGTACAGCGCGCCGTCAGGGCCAAAGGTTAGCCCCGTGGGCACCACGTCCATGGTCGGCGGCCCTTCAGCGAGCCCCGTCTCGCGGCTGGCGAAGGTCGCGTAGTCGACGATGCTGCTGTCCGGATCGATGCGCAGGACGGCGTTGACGCCCGAATCCGAGGCGTAAAAGGCCCCTGCGGGCGCTTGGGCGAGGTCATACGGGTTCGTGAGGCGATTGGGCGACTCCAGGCCCAGTATCTCCTGTCCCGTCACGCCCTCCGGATGCTCACCTGGTCTCAGCCGGTAGAGCTCGCGAAAGCCCTTCGCCCTCGCCTCGCCGACGACGTAGTAGTACGTTTCGCCGACGCGCAGCGCCGCGGAGACCCCGGCAGGCGCGCCATCCGGGCCCAGGAGCATGGTCGGGAGGCCTTCGGCGACCACGGACGTATGCAGTGCGCCGGGGGTCCAGCGCAGCAGCCGCCCCGCCGCAACCTCGGCGATAAGCAGATCGCCCCCCTCCAGCACCGTGAGCCCGCGAGGAGAGGCGAGCCCCTCAAGCGTTACTGCCTCTGCTTCGCTGCATGCCGCTGCCATTAGCAGCAGCATGCCCAAGACGGCCCTACGCACGCAGCACGTCCTTGAATGCGAGTTCCAGGTCTGGGAAGCGGAATGCGTAGCCCGCCGCGAGAGCGGCCTTTGGCCGCATGCGCTGGCTGGACAGCGGCTCGCCCGCAAGCTCCCCCAGGGCGAGGCGGAGCGCCCAGGCAGGCACGGGCACCAGCGCGGGCCTGCCGAACACGCGACCCAGCGTGCGGGCGAAGTCGCGCTGGCGCACGATGCCGGGCGCCACGACATTTACGGGCCCGCTCAACGCCCCCATCAGCGCCAAGCGAATGATCCCGACCTTGTCGGCCACGTGTACCCACGGCCACCACTGGCGGCCCGAACCCAGTGGCCCACCCAGCCCCAAGCGGAACAGCCGCCGCAGCGGACGCAGCGTGCCGCCGTCCGGCGCGAGAACGTTGGCGGTGCGGAGTGTCACCACGCGCAGGCCGAATTCTTCCGCCCGCGACGCCTCGGCCTCCCACTCCCGTGCAACGTCAGCGAGGAACCCTTCTCCCGGGCCCAACTCCTCATCCAATTCTTGGTCTCCTCGGTCGCCGTAGTAGCCCATGGCGCTGGCGCTGACGAATACTGCGGGACGCTCTGAGGCGCTGCGCAGTGCTTCAACAACGTTGTGGGTTGATTCCAGGCGTGTCTCGCGGATTGCGCGCTTCTTCGCCACGGTCCAGCGCCCTACCACCGATTCGCCGGCCAGGTGAACGATCGCGTCGGCACCATCGAGCGCCTGCGCGGGCAGCAGCTCGGCCTGCGGTGACCATGCGTGGGCCCTGGCGATGCCGGGCAGGAGTGCGCGAGCGCGGACCGGGTCTCGCGAAACGACGATCACTTCGTCGCCCCCGGACACGAGGTCGGCGGCCAGTGCGCGGCCGACGAGGCCCGTGGCGCCGGTAATCAAGACGCGCAACGCCTAGCCTCGCCCTGCGGCGTTCCGTCGCACCGGCCTGCCGAGGAGCCAGTCCTTGGTGCCGATGCGGAGCCGATGGGCGCGGAAGGGCATGAACATGGTGAGGTCAGTTGAGCACACCCCTACCCGCCCGGCAAGCGAAGGGGGTGGCTCCAAGAAGGAGGCCACCCCCAGTTCACTCAAACGTTTTCGAGTCTACTTGCTCGCGGCAAGGACCTTGTCGGCCACGCCGGCAGCAACCCAAGACTTCCATTCCTCGGTGTTGTTGACGAACCAAACGGCGGCTTCGTCGTACTCAGCACCGGAATCGGCGATGTGGCCCTCGATTGCCAACTGGTTCCCTGCGTTGAAGTCCCAGTTCTTCAGGAACGCAACCGCGTCAGGAGCGCTGGCCACGAGCTCGCTGCGGACCACGATCAGTACCTCAGCGGTGGGGTAGGCGCACCCAGTGTCGGCTGCCCAGCACTCCACGCTGTAGGCCGGCTCCTCAAGTTTGACATACCCACCCAGGTCTTTAACGAGGTCGTTAGACAGAGTGGTCGGGCCCCAGTAGTAGAAGAGGATGTCCTCTTTCTTCGTGAAGGCCGCCCTGACCTCGGCGGCTAGCGCCTCGCCCGAGCCGGGGTTCACTACCATGACGCTGTCTTCAAGTCCGTACGCGAGAATCTTCTTCTCGTTTACCACTTCGCACTCCCAGCCGGGGATGCAGCCGAGGTTTCGGGCCTTGCCCTTGCTGTCAGGCGTGACGAAGAGGCTGGAGTACTCCGGCTTTTTCAGGTCGCCCACCTTCAGAAGCCCGGGGTTCGCGTCCGCGGTGTACTGCGGAATGATGAAACCAGACTGCCAGTTGTCTTCCAGGCTGTTGCCGATCGCAGTGATGGTCCCTGCGGCGATTGCCGTGTCGTAGGCGGCCTGCTGGTTAGGGAGCCAGATCTCCATGGTGATATTGGTGTCACCGTCCATCAATGCTTGCATCAGCGGAAGCGTGCCACCGAAGACCGCATCGGTTTCGTAGCCATAGCCTTCTTCAAGAATGTACCGGGCGATGCCGTTCTGGATCTGGGCGCTGTCCCAGTTCAGGTCACTGAAAATCAGGACTGGCTTTGGTACCGGCGTCGGCTTCGGCGGTATGCTGGTGGGCGTCGGCAAAGGGGTCGAGCGCGGGACTGCCACTGCCGCCGCAGGTGCGCTGGTGGGCGCCGGGTCGTCACCGCCACACGCGGCTACCACCAAAGCCAGCATCAGCATGAGGCCCATCAGGGCCAGGGCACTTCTCTTCGATTTCGTGATGATCACTGCTACGTACCTCCCAGTACTTCGTTGTCTGTTGCCCCGGTTATTGATACCGGGATTGGTTGCGGAGCATTAGCGGCCGGGACCATGCAGGGCTGCTTGCCTGCCTTTTGCCGCGGCCTGGGTGAGACGGTCAGTGATGATGGCCAGGCCGACGATGGCCAAGCCGGCCAACAGGGCTTCGCCCGGCTGGAACCGACTGAGGGCCCGAAGGACGTCTTCGCCGAGCCCGCCCGCGCCGACCAGTGACGCGACGACCACCATCCCAAGGGCCATCATTGTCGTCTGGTTGATGCCAGCCATGATGGTGGGGACCGCCATGGGTATCTGGACTTTGACCAAGAGTTGGCTGGGCGTCGTCCCAAAGGAGCGGGCCGCCTCGACCACGTCGCTCGACACCTGCCGAATGCCGAGGTTCGTTAGGCGGATCGCCGGCGGGACCGCGTAGATGACAGTCGCAAAGATGGCCGGAACGTTGCCGATTCCGAAGAACATGATCGCGGGCACTAGGTAGACGAACGGCGGCATGGTCTGCATGCCATCGAGGATGG
>Ga0115002_10002153_pt1 | contig 26070 bp, 17 predicted proteins | sample ArcticOcean_MG_C_8_FD_89576 | JGI IMG/M metagenome (GOLD analysis project Ga0115002, IMG submission 89576) | Marine microbial communities from western Arctic Ocean - ArcticOcean_MG_CB11_86 | ecosystem: Environmental > Aquatic > Marine > Oceanic | place: Arctic Ocean: Canada Basin | collected... | reverse complement strand
CACCAGCCTTCAGGGGGAGCAACAGGTCAGACCTCTGACATATCCATTGCCGCGCGGGAAATCTTGCGCTGGAAAAATAAGATTAACGAGATACTTTCAGAGCATACCGGAAGACCCATTGATCAAATTGAAAGCGATTCCGATCGTGATTACTACATGACAGCGGAAGAGGCTAAAAAATACGGTATTGTTGATCATGTCATAGAATTTAAGAAGGATAAGAATCAGAACAAAGAGAAAGAAAAAAAATCTGCTTGAAATGATTCTGAAACAATTCCTCCGATGGCAAAAACGACAAAGATGACATTCTGTTCGTTTTGCGGAAAATCGCAAAACGAAGTAAGGAAAATGATCGCTGGACCTGCTGGCGTCTATATCTGCGATTCCTGTGTAACGGTCTGTAAAACAATAATTGACCGTGAGTTGAAGTCACCCGATCAAGAATCTAAATTTGCTTTTAAGCTGGTTAAACCAGCCGAGATCAATGAGGCGCTGGATGATCACGTAATAAGTCAGGGACACGCAAAAATGGTTTTATCTGTCGCCGTTTATAATCATTACAAACGGCTTCAGGCTGAATTGGATACGGATAAATCTGACATTGGTGATAACAGTACGGAATTTAGTGAGGTCGAAATTGAAAAAAGTAATATTCTTCTTATTGGACCGACGGGAACTGGGAAAACCCTGCTCGCTAAATCTCTCGCTGATCTGTTGGAAGTTCCCTTCTCCATTGTTGATGCCACAACCTTAACCGAAGCAGGTTATGTTGGAGAGGATGTGGAAAATATCGTATTACGGCTGCTTCAGTCGGCTAATTACGATGTTAAAAAAGCAGAGTGTGGTATTATCTATGTTGATGAAATTGATAAAATCGGGCGCAAGACTGATAATGTTTCCATTACTCGAGATGTGTCGGGTGAAGGCGTTCAACAGGCTCTGCTTAAGATTCTCGAAGGTACCGTTTGCAATGTACCACCGCAGGGTGGGCGAAAACATCCGAATCAAGAGTATATTCAGGTTGATACATCAAATGTCCTATTTATCTGTGGTGGCGCATTTATTGGTCTTGATAAAATCATCCATAAGCGGGTAGGGCAAAAATCAATGGGCTTTGGTAACGACGATAAATTCGACGAGGAGAAGAAAAAAAATCTGATTGGAGAAATAGCGCCGGAAGATCTCGTCAAATATGGTATGATACCGGAATTTGTTGGCCGGTTACCCATTGTTTCCTCGCTCGTGGAACTGGAGATTGGGGACCTTGAGAAAATCCTCCTCGAAACTAAAAACGCGCTTATCAAGCAGTATCGCAAGTTGTTTTTAATGGAGGGAGTGGACCTGGTTTTTACCAAGGACGCCGTGCGAGCGGTGGCAGAAAAAGCGATCGAATTAAAAACCGGGGCTCGCGCGCTTCGTTCTATTCTCGAAAAACTTATGCTTGATATTATGTATCATCTCCCGCAGATGACCGACGTCGTGGAAGTTTCTATCAATCGAGCTGTAGTCGAAGGTAGGAAAAAGGCAAAGATACGTAAGATTTCAAAGAAGGATCGTCAGTACGCGGCTTGAGTGGGTGCGATTACCAGTGCCCGTATTGACCCTTTTTAAGTGCCTTTGCAAAGGCGACGAGTAGTTTTACCGTATTCTCGATATCCTGCAGGTCGACAATTTCGCTCGGCGTATGCATGTAGCGTAAAGGTATGGAAACCAATCCCGTCGCTACACCTTCTCTTCCAATTTGGATGGCACGGGCATCCGTTCCTGTCGGTCGCGGATCCGCTTCTAATTGATACGGGATCTTTCCCTTTTTTGCGCACCCTACGAGTAATTTATAGACAAAAGGATTAATGTTAGCCCCGCGGCAAATTATGGGGCCGGCACCCAGTTTCGTTTCGCCAAATTTTCGATTGTCGCAATCGGGATGGTCGGTCGCATGCCCGACATCAATGGCAATCGCGATATGCGGGTTTACAGCGTAGGTTGCGGTTATGGCTCCACGGGTGCCAATTTCTTCCTGCGCCGTGGTCACCGTTACGACTTTGGCTGTCAATTGCTTAACTTTTGCCAACCGCCTAAACGTCTCACTCACGACATAGGCCCCGGATTTATTGTCAAACGCGCGTGCCGTCCCGATACTGCCATTAATAAGTTCAAAATCATGATCATAGGTTGCAACGTCACCTATACCCACGAGTTTTAACGCATCTTTTTTGCTCTCGACACCGATATCGATCCACATCGATTCTAACTTCGGGACCTTATTTCGGTCTTCAACATTCATGAGATGAACGGCTCTTTTACCTGTTACGCCCTTCACCACACCTTTGGCGGTTAGGATATTAACACGACGCCCGGATATCATAATTCTGTCATGACCCCCAATTGTATCGAATAGATAAAACCATCTTTATCGATATATTTTATAATGAAGCCCAGCTCGTCCATATGACCGGCTAGCATGAGCACGGGATCTCCTTTCGCATTAATGGTCGCGATACGGTTACCCATTGCATCTTTGCTGTATTTTTCGGCAATAGGTTTGAGATAACGGTCGACTACTCGATGTGCCTCGTTCTCGTATCCTGAGGGTGACCGGGCATTGAGCAGTTCAATAAGAAATTTTGGAGGAGTATAAGGTTTAACGGCCATAAGTGTTTTTTGATCCTAATTAAGTTCAATCATGGCACTCCGTAAAATTAAAATGATCAATAAAAAAAAGTGGATCTGTCTATAATCGAACGCAAGTAAGCATCAAATTGTTCGTAAAACAATAATCAGGTAAAATATTACTTTTCAATTATGATCGATCTACTAATAATAAATCAGTGAATATTTATCCAGCTATTGATATACGAAAGGGGCGTTGTGTACGGTTAAAGCAAGGGAGAGCCGAATGTGAAACCGTTTATTTTAACGACCCTGTCGAACCTGCTCGGCTCTGGCGTGAAGCTGGGGCGCAATGGGTTCATGTCGTGGATCTGGACGGCGCACTATCTGGTGAACCACAAAACTGGCAGGCAATCGAAAAGATATGCGCCACAGGATTACAAGTGCAGATGGGGGGTGGATTGCGTGAGCGTGTAAACATTGAAAAGGCATTCAACATAGGCGTGAGGCGCGTCGTCATAGGGACAAGAGCCTGCGAAGACGAAATCTTTATCAAGAAATTAGTCGATCAGTACGCGGATAAGATCGCGGTCGGTATAGACGCGAAGAACGGTCGGGTGGCGACACAAGGTTGGGTCAATACCACGGAATTAGAGGCTCTCAGTTTTGCAACCAGGATTTCGGCTCTAGGGGTAGAGACAATCATTCATACTGACATCAGTCGTGATGGGATGCTTTACGGCCCGAATTTTATCGAGCAGGAAAAAATGCTCTCAAAAGTTGACGCCAAGATTATCGCGTCTGGAGGTGTATCGACTTATGAAGACATCGATCAATTTTATGAAATGAGTGAAAAACACCCAAGTTTGGATGGTGTTATAATTGGCAAGGCGCTTTATGAAAAAAAAATCGATCTGGCGAAGGTCTTAAGACGTTAAGAATTGAGGACAGCGTCATTTAGAGTCTCGACAATTTCTTCCAATGGATAAGTCCAGATTTCCGAAAGCGTGGGGTGATACCAGTGCGTTTTGAGGAGATCGCTGGCGGTTGCTTCAAGGGATACCGCTACGGCTAAGGAGTGGATGAGCTCTCCAGCATCTTTACCGACGCATTCAGCTCCAACGACACAGCCATCAGACTTGCGTGCAAGAACTTTGACATAACCGTACTTCGCTTCCATGAGGATTGATTTTCCATGGTCATTAAACGGGAATTCTGCGGAAAGGTAATCGATATTTCGATTGATCAGGTCTTCATCCGATAATCCGACAGTCGCTACTTGGGGATCGGTAAAAATTATTTTTAAGAGGTGGTCGTAATTAATTGAGTTGTAATTCTGGCCTGAGGCGTGCTTGGCGGCTAATTCACCCTGCATAATCGCGACGTGAACAATTTCATGTGGTCCACAACAATCACCGGCCGCGTATACGCGTGCGTTCGAGGTCTGCTGATTTGCGTTGATCTTGATGTGTCCGCTGGAGAGCAGGTCAATACGGACATTCTCAAGCGCGAGTCCCGATGTATTGGGTATGCGCCCAAGACTGTTAAACAATTGAGCGGCCTTGCATATGACCTCTTGGCCTCCGTGAGAAAAGGTTACCTGAATGCTGTCTTCGTCCCTTGAAATCTTCTCGATCTTGGTGTCGGTATAAAGTTCGATCCCTTCATCGCGAAAAGCCTGTTCAATTACAGTGGCCGCCTTGGATGAAGATTCTTTTAGGATATGTCCACTGCGCTGTATCATTATAACTTTGCTGCCGACACGATTTAAATACTGAGTTAATTCGCAAGCCACTACCCCTCCACCCAATACAATGATCGATTCCGGAACGCTGTTTAGCTCCAGCACTTCGTCACTCGTCAGGGTGGGGACGCTATCCAGTCCCGGGACGGGGGGGTGGTTAATAATCGAACCCGTCGCGATAAGGAAATTATCCCCACTAAGTTTAGTCCCGTCATCGAGGATAATCGTTTTTTCATCGATAAAGCGGGCGTTGCTGCGATAAAGATTAAAGCGGTCAGACTCCAATTCCTCTACACGGTAGTTCGCAAATTCACCTATTACCTTTTCTTTACGCGCTTGTAGCATTTCCATATCAGCTTGAGCCTGGGGAATGTTTAATCCGAATTGTTTTCCGTGACGCGCATGGTGCAGGACTTCAGCCGCATAGATGACTGTTTTTGATGGCATGCACCCCCGTAAAATACAGAGGCCGGCCAGTTTATCAGCGCCATCAACAATGGCCACTTTCTTGTATTTCTCACGCGCGGTTCGCGCGCCCGCATAGCCACCGCTGCCACCGCCAATGACAATAAAATCATAATGCTCGCTCATCATAGGACTTTCTTTATGTTTTTTTATAAAACTGATTGATCATTGTTCATTCAATTTATAGTGACACGAATTTAGTTAGTATAAAACTAACTTCCTTCTTCTTTTAAAGCTATGCAATGGAAAAAATAATTCCCTATGTGTTCATTACCTTGGCTGTTCTTTTTCCCGGGGACAAATTAACTGCTTCATTAAAGGATATAGACCTTAATAATCCTCCTCACGGTTTATTTCTAGAAGAGTGGATGGAAATTTATCTTAGCGGTTCCAAAATAGGGTACGCGCATTATTCTCTCGTTCGTAAAGGCGATGATATTCATTCTATGATGCAAACGCGGATGCAATTCAGCCGCGGTCCTATTACGCTGACACTTGAAACGGACCAGGGGACGGTTGAATCTATCGATGGCCAACCGAAAAAATTCACAATGCGGACAACGATGGCGGGAATTCCCGTTGTCACGGAAGGAGAAATAACAGACGGGAAAATAACTATTTCAACCCGACAGTTGGAGATGACTAGAAAAGAGGAATATGATTGGCCAACCGGTGCTTTAATGACTTGGGGTGTCAATCGAGAATCCTTGGAGCGCGGTTATGCTCCCGGCACCATTTACACGGTGGATGTCTATAGCCCGGATATGCATCTCAATAAAGCAGTATCCAGCCACGTGGAAGTGGGCGAAAGGGAAATAGTCAATTATCGAGGCCATGAGCAAACGGCGAGTAAATTGATTACAACCGTCAATCTTGATCTTGGAGATATAACTACCCATTCCTGGGTCGATGAAAAGGGCGTTACGGTAAAATCTTCTCTCCAGTTCGGTGGGATGCAAGTTCTCATGTATGCCACGGATGAGAATACCGCGTTGACCGACTTTGTTCCTGCCGACTTATTTGCCCATACCTTGCTCACTTTGGATCAATCCATTCCGGAAGATGCGAGAGCAGTTATCTACCGTCTCTCCTTGAAGAATAAGCAACTCAATCCGTTATTATTACCTGATACCTACTGTCAAAAAGTCCTGGAAAAGAATGAGCGTGAAATTCTTCTTCGGGTGGGAGGCCATGATAGAAGTGAAAAAAATGAACGGATGGTAGAACCATTCTTCGACAATCAATCCGCTTACTTAAATTCTAATTCTTATATCAGTACTGATGATGAGGAATTGATTGATATAGCATACAGTATAGCCGGAATTAATACCGAGAAGTCGGATCTCGCCAGTCAACTACGTGAATTTACCACGCATTATATTACAGATAAAACTTTGTCCGTGGGATTTGCTTCCGCAAGCGAAGTGGCTCGAAATCCATCCGGAGATTGTACTGAACACGCGGTGTTTCTTGCTGCTCTGGGCAGGATCCGCGGCATTCCGTCAAGAGTTGTTTCAGGGCTTGCATATATTCCTGATTACTTGGGCAAAAAAAATGTGCTCGGTTATCATATGTGGACACAATTTTACCTCGAAGACAGATGGATCGATTATGATGCAGCTTTAAAAACCAGTGACTGCTCACCGTCGCGTATTGCGATTTATACGAGTTCTCTTGAAGACAACAATATGGCTGATTTTGCCTTTGCTCTCATGGATGTGATCGGTCAGCTCGAGGTGAGTATTGATTCGGTTGAAAATTGAGGAATGACAAAGTCGAAGGTCGAAAGCGGGAGGAGTCAGTTTTAAGTAAAAGATTGAATTTATTTCCTCTTTTGACTTTCGACCTTTGACCTCCAACTCTAATTACCTATTGCAATTCTCATGGAGAAACCTTAATGATGCGCGTTTTTTCCAATCATGAAGATCCTAATCGCAGATAAGATATCTACCTCCGGAATAGAATACTTAAAGAATCAACCTGAATTTGAGGTTTTAGAGGCTTTTGGCTCAAAACCCAAGGAAACCATAAAACAGGTTAAAGATGCTGCGGCAATTATTGTACGAAGTGAAACAAAGATCACGGCGGAGATTATTGCGGCTGCCCCGCAACTTACGGTTATTGGACGTGCGGGTGTTGGCGTAGACAATATAGACGTAGAAGCTGCGACGCAACGTGGTATTATCGTGATGAATACACCAGCCGGAAATACTTTAGCAACGGCGGAATTAACTTTCACTCATATGCTTTGCTCCGCTCGATCGGTTGCACAGGCCAATGCTTCAATGAGTGAGGGTAAATGGGAACGGCAGACCTATGCCGGGAGCGAATTATCAAAGAAGGTTTTTGGCGTTATTGGGATGGGTCGTATCGGAAGTGAAGTAGCGAAACGGGCCCAGGCATTCAGTATGCGGGTACTAGCCTATGATCCCTATCTTACCCCGGAACGCGCAGTAGCACTTGAAGTAGAGCAGGTGGATTTAGATTCACTTCTTCATCAAGCCGATTTTATCAGTATTCATGTTCCTTTGACTGATGATACACGGCATATTATCGATGCAAAAGCATTCGAAAAAATGAAAACCGGGGTGCGTATTATTAACTGCGCGCGCGGTGGATTGATCCATGAAAAGGATTTAATCGATGCGCTCAAGAGCGGAAAAGTGGCGGCAGCTGGGTTAGACGTCTTTGTCGAAGAGCCGTTAAGTGATGCCAGTGAACTTCGAAATATTCCCAATCTGGTGTTAACTCCTCATCTCGGTGCTTCAACTGAGGAGGCACAGGAAAGTATCGGTCTTGAAGTAGCTCAAGCGATAACCGAAGTGCTTCGTGGAGGTAGTATCTCCAATGCGGTAAATATGCCGTCCGTTGACGCACGCACATTAAAAATCCTTCGACCTTACCTTGTGCTTGGGGAAAAACTAGGGACGATTCTGCAACAGATTTCACCGCCCCAGATAGAAAAACTAATTATCACCTATTGGGGTAACATTATGGACCTCGACGCCATGCCATTGACGCGAGGTATTCAGCGCGGCTATTTACTTAAAATCAGTGGCGAAAATGTTAATGACGTCAACGCGCCCTTGATCATGAAACGTCTTGGAATTGAAGTTGAGATTATAAAGTCTAATTCCGAAAGTGGTTACACTGAGCTCATCCGCATTGAAGCCATCAGTGCTGAAGGCGAAAAGTATAATATTGAAGGAACACTTATCGGAACCCGACAACAGCCGAGAATTGTTCATGTTAATAATCGAGACGTCGAAGCGCTTCCTGAGGGCAAATTATTACTTTTGGAAAACAAAGATGTGCCGGGGATTGTTGGTGTCCTCGGTACGATTCTGGGCAAAGATGACGTAAACATCGCCAATATGTCTCTAAGCCGCAATGATGTTGGAGGCGTTGCGTTGACGATTTTGCAATTGGATTCCATCCCCAGCCAAAGGGCACTAGACGAGGTCAAGGAAGCCGACGCGATCTTGAATATGAACCTCGTGGAATTCTGAAATTCGTATACTTAATTATTTATTTACGCTAATATGCATGCATTTGATGTCATCGTGGTTAGCGTTTGTGGTTACCTGATCGGATCTATTCCTTTTGCTGTTATTATTGGTAACATTCATGGTATCAATATATTGGAAGTAGGGAGTGGCAGTCCTGGCGCAACCAATATTAAAAGATCGATTGGTAAAGGTGCGGGTAATGTTTGTTTTCTCCTGGATTTTCTTAAGGGAGTGGTTGCTGCGGGGTGGCCAAAGTTATCCATTCTCGCGACTGAAAACACTATCGGTTTAGCGATGCTCGGCCTGGTAGCGGCAATCCTCGGTCATAGCTTTTCCCTCTTTATTAAATTTCGTGGTGGAAAGGGCGTGGCGACAACGATGGGCGGCCTTCTGGTCATCACTCCTATCGCCCTCGCGGTGGGCATTTTCATATGGATTGTTTTGTTTTTTACCTTTCGTTATGTATCCGTAGCTTCTCTCGCATTTGGGATTAGTCTTCCTTTGACTAATCTAATAGTGGGCATTTTGGATTTTCGCTTATGGCTGTGTTTCGCCCTTGCTGTAATCATCATCTTGCGCCACCGGACAAACATCCAACGACTATTGAAAGGCACAGAAAAGCGATTTCAATAAACGCTTATTGTTGTATGAAGTTTATAAAACTGTTTAAAGAAATGTATTTAAAATGAGTAAAAAACCAGTAATTAAAATAGGACTCGTTGGCCTTGGTGTAGTAGGCGGGGGGGTCTGGAAGCATATTCAGCAAAATCGATTAGCACTGGAGCGGCGTTTGGGTGCACGCTTGCAATTGGTTAAAGTTGCGGTGCAAGACTTAAAGAAAAAACGCAGCGTCAAAGTTTCCCGTGCTCAACTTACGACGGATCCCATGAGTATTGCCAATGATCCGGATATTGACATCGTCTGCGAGTTAATGGGAGGGACAAGCCTGGCGAGGAAAGTCACCTTGGCGGCACTGAAGAATGGTAAAATCGTCGTTACCGCGAATAAGGCCTTGATTTGCAAATACGGTGCTCAGCTTTTTGAAACCGCACGTAACGGTGGGGGCCATTACTTTTTTGAAGCGAGTGTGGGTGGCGGTATTCCGATCATCAAAGTTATTCGTGAAGGGCTTGTCGCTAACCGGTTCAATTTAATCTATGGTATTTTAAATGGCACCTGCAATTACATCCTTACGCGTATGGAGCGTGAAAGTTTAACTTTTGATAAGACTTTGAATGCGGCGCGTGAGCTGGGTTATGTCGAAGCCGATGAGTCGTTAGATCTGGAAGGGTGGGATACCGCTCACAAAGCGGTGATTCTCGCCTATCTTGCTCATGGTAAATGGGTGAATCTCAAAGATGTTCCCGTTGAGGGGATAGGGAATATTACCCTTGAAGATATTCAATGGGCGGACGAACTGGGTTTTAAAATAAAGCTCCTTGGCATTATAAGTCAGAACAATAAAGGAAAATCTATTTTTGTTCGGGTGCATCCGACGCTCATTCGTAAGGACAAGATTATGGCTAATGTCGATGGTGTCTACAACGCGGTAAGTGTGAGCGGTGATATTGTCGGTTCAGGTATTCATATCGGACGAGGTGCCGGTCAGGATGCTACCGCCAGCGCAGTCATCGGCGATGTTGCCGATGGGGTAAGTGCCTTACTCGGAACGCCGCCACCTGTGGTCCTCGAAGACGACGCCGAACTCTATGCATCTTTGGGTAGTGATATTGAACTGTCTTCATTAGAGGATGTGACCGGGCAATATTATCTTCGCTTGAGTGTAACTGACAAACCTGGTGTGCTCGCGGAAATTTCTACCGTGATGGCTGACCACGATGTCAGTATTGCCAGTATGATTCAACCCCAGGAGAGCAGCAATCAACAGGCTACGCTCATTTTAACCACACACCAGAGCAATGAAAAAAGAATGCAGGATACAATTCGCGATTTAAAGAAACTTAAAAATGTTCATCGCTCGCCCTTTCTTTTACGTATTGTCAATTTTGATTAAATTATAGAAATGTAAGTTATGGCAGTAGTGGTACAGAAATATGGCGGCACTTCGGTGGGAGATATCGACCGCATTAAAAATGTCGCCAATCGAGTTAAAGCGACACGCGATGCAGGCAATGATGTTCTGGTCGTCGTCTCCGCACGATCCGGTGTGACAAACCGACTTGTCGCTGACGCGAAAACGCTTCACGACAATCCGGATGAGCGTGAAATGGATATGCTCTTAACGGTTGGGGAACAGGAGACGATTGCGCTGACCGCAATCGCTTTGCATGCCTTAGACGTACCCGCAGTCTCCCGAACGGGTGGGCAAGCGGGGATCATTACTGATCTTGAGCATACCCGGGCACGAATCCTCAAAATTGATGGCGGCGATCTGCGTGATCAGTTAGCGCAGGGAAAAGTTGTCATCGTCGCTGGTTTCCAGGGTGTAAATAAGGAGGGTCAAATCACCACCCTTGGGCGGGGGGGGTCGGATTTGTCAGCGATCGCCCTGGCCGTCGCGATTAAGGCCGATCTATGCCAGATATTTACCGATGTTGAGGGTGTTTATACGGCTGACCCGCGCATCGTTCCTAATGCTCGCAAAGTAGATGTAATTACTTATGATGAAATGCTTGAACTTGCGAGTAGCGGTTCAAAAGTGATGCAGCCCAGGGCCGTTGAATTTGCGTATAAACATGGAATTAATTTTGAAATTCGCTCTAGTTTTAATAATAATACAGGAACCATGGTAAAAGGTGAAATGGAATCAATGGAAGATGTCGTCGTGCGAGGTGTCGCCGTCGATAAAAATCAAGCTAAGATAATCGTCAGTGGGTTGCCCGATATCCCGGGAACGGCGGCGAAAGTTTTTGGTGCTCTCGCCAACGCTAATGTTAATGTAGATATGATTGTTCAGAATATTGGACGCGGGGGAAAAGCAAATTTGACTTTTACCGTATCTTTGGACGATGCCTCTCGCGCGGAAAAAGCCGTATCCGGTATGCTTGATGATGTCAGTGGCAGTAATGTGAAGATCATTGATCAAATCGCCAAACTTTCAGTCGTGGGTGTTGGGATGCGAAGTCATAGCGGTATTGCGGCCTCCTTATTTTCCGCCCTCGCGGAGAGCGATATAAACATCCAGCTTATAAGTACTTCGGAGATAAAGATATCTGTAGTTATAGATTTAGATAAGGCGGATGAAGCCTGTCGTGTAGCGCATCAGACTTTCGACTTAGATAAAAGCTAAGTTGTCATGAATTATATAAGTACGCGAGGACAGTCGCCTTCAGTCTCTTTTGCAGAGGCGGTTGCCGCCGGATTAGCGCCCGATGGCGGGCTCTATTTTCCCCAGGAAATCCCCAATCTATCGGGTAATATCGAAGTGTGGGAATCGTTGAGCTACGCTGATTTATGTTTCGCTTTTTTAGAGCACTTTACCGAGGACTATGATTCGGGAATTTTGCGCAGTATAATTTACGATGCCTATGCGAGCTTTTCTCATCCGGATATAGCCCCCCTTAAAAACCTGGAAGACAATTTATTTGTCCTGGAATTATTTCATGGCCCAACGCTTGCCTTTAAAGATTTCGCCCTGCAGGTACTTGGGAACTTATACGCTGAAAAAATAAAAAACACGGGTGAAAAATTAAATGTCCTGGGTGCAACTTCCGGAGATACGGGCGCGGCCGCAATTCACGGATTATTAGACAAGCCGGGAGCCAACATATTTATCCTCTATCCGAAAGGCCACATTTCCGATCTGCAGGAAAGACAAATGACTTGTACTGGAGCAGATAATGTGTTTCCTATGGCAATAGAAGGTTCATTTGACGACGCACAAAATGTCATAAAGGAGATATTCAGTGATCAGGAATTTCGCTCCAGCTATAATCTTTCAGCGGTTAATTCAATTAATCTAGCGCGTATCCTCGCGCAATGTGTTTACTATTTTTATGCCTACTTCAGGCTGCCTTTGGACAAAAGGGAAAATGTAGAATTTGTCGTTCCCACGGGAAATTTCGGCAATATTCTGTCGGGTTGGCTTGCACAGAAAATGGGGCTTCCTATAAAATCACTTAAAATTGCGACGAATAGAAATGACATTCTATACCGTCTTTTCAATACCGGTGTTTACTCCGTTTCACCCGTAGAGTTCAGTCACGCCCCTTCGATGGATATTCAAGTCGCTTCAAATTTTGAACGCTTTCTTTACTATGTGGAGGGCAATAATCCCCAGCGTATTCTTGATATAATGACAGAATTCAAATCTACGGGGACTTATAAATTTAAAGAATTTAATCCTGATACTTTATCCTCTTCACACACATCGGATGAGGAAATTGAAAATACTATTCATCGTGTTCATGAGCAATATGATTACATTGTTGATCCACACACCGCATGTGGCTTTAAGGCTATCGATCCGGAAAAAACAACCGTAATTTTAGCGACTGCGCATCCGGCAAAGTTTCCCAAGACGATTGAGAAAGCAATCGGCATTGAGCCAACAATTGAATCTCTCGAAATTCTGAAAGAGAAAAAAAGTATTTTTTATCCTATTGCCGCAGAAAAAAAAGCAATACAGGGTTTCATCGAAGAAAATTCGGTATCCTGAAAGTAGTGTTGCCATGACTGCGGTCATGGGTAAATAGGTTACATTCATTATTTTAAAGATGAGCAAAAAATCTAAAATAATTATTTACGATACAACGCTTCGAGATGGTACTCAAGGTGAGGGGATTTCTTTTTCTGTTTCCTCTAAACTGAGGTTGACGAAAAGTATGGACCAATTCGGTATCGATTACATCGAAGGCGGATGGCCGGGTTCGAATCCGCGGGATATGGAATATTTTGAAGCGGTCAAAGACGTGAAATTAAAGCATGCTAAAATATCCTCCTTTGGTTCTACGAGGCGCGCTGATCTCAGCGTCAAGAAAGATCCTCAATTAGACCTCCTGTTGAAATCCGAGACTGAGGTGGTTGCGATTTTTGGTAAGAGCTGGCTCTTGCATGTTAAAAAGATTATTCGCACAACGCCGGATGAAAACCTTCGCATGGTCGAAGAATCTATTAAGTATATCAAAAGCAAGGGCCGGGAGGTCATCTATGACGCAGAACATTTCTATGACGGTTATAAGGATAACTCCGCGTATGCGTTGAAAACACTTGAAGTCGCGATTCAAGGAGGTGCGGACTATCTCGTGCTATGTGATACTAACGGTGGAAATCTTGCTGAATACATTTACGAAACGACGGCAGTCATTGTTGAGCGTTTTCCCAATCTTAAGATTGGAGTACATTGTCACAACGATATCGGATTAGGGGTGGCGACATCCCTGGCAGGTGTGAACGCTGGGGCGACGATGGTGCAGGGAACTTTGAATGGCTATGGCGAACGTAATGGCAATGCGAACCTCACCTCAATTATCCCTAATCTTAGCCTGAAGATGGATTTTCCTTTGAATTGCGGTAAGAAGCTGAAGAAATTGCGCGATATTTCTCTTTTTGTTGATGATCTTGCTAATTTCAGGCCCGATACTAAAGCGCCCTATGTAGGGGCCAGCTCCTTTGCTCATAAGGGCGGCATTCACGCCAATGCCGATTCCAAGGATTCACGGAGTTACGAGCATATTGAACCCGCTCTGGTTGGTAATCGACAACGCGTGCTCGTTTCCGATTTATCGGGTCGCAGCAGCATCATGATGAAAGCTCAGGAAATGGGGGTCGAATTGGATGCGAAATCGACCGATTTGAAAAGTTTTCTCAACGAATTAAAAAAATTAGAATATCGCGGTTATGAATATGAAGCGGCAGACGCCTCTTTTAAAATGCTGCTCCAGCGCTGGTTAAAAAAGATTAAACATCCCTTTGAATTGATAAGTTATCGCGTTATTGTCGAACGTGATGAAACGGAAAATAAATTAATTTCAGAAGCTACGGTTAAAATTAAAGTCAAAGATGAAATACACCATGTAGTGGCGGAATCCCATGGTCCGGTGGGTGCGCTCGACCGGGCTTTGCGGCAAGCTTTAGAAAAAGACTTTCCGGGAATAAAGGATGTGAGTTTAAGTGATTTCAAAGTGCGAATTCTTGACAGTGCCGACGGAACGGACGCGCGTATTCGCGTGCAAATCGAGTCAAGCGATGCAAAAGAAATCTGGGGAACGGTGGGTGCCAGCGATAATATTATCGAGGCGAGCTGGGAAGCGCTGAGAGATTCGGTCGAATATAAAATATTACGCGATAAAAAATAGAAAAGTGCGTTCAACGCAGTAGGTAGAGAATTCCGGTCCCATACTTTTCAACCCGTCGACAACCAGGTAATGTGTTCCGATGTGCGTCGTATTCCAATCTTTTACATGCGGGTAAAAAATTATATCGGGTCTGTTTTCCTCCAGAGCGGTCTTTGCCTGATTCATAGCATATTTAATTTTTATCTTCGTCTTCGCTTGCCACGGCGTAGCCTACTGGCGAAGACGGGTCATCCTCCCCGTCCCTGTAATAGAGAGATAATAATGTAGAAGTATTATTTAATACTAATATCTTTCAACCTAAGGTGGAGCGGGCTGTCCCTAGCACGCTGCTTTAATTACGACGAACTCTAACGCGGTAGGGATCAGCCGTCGCCAAGGCTATGTCGGACAGGCACCGCGTTCCACCCACTTTCATTATATATATAGCAAACGAAGACGAAGCCTTTAATTTGAAATCCACATAACCGCTGAACCCTGTACCGAGGGCGTAGCCCGACATCTTCCACCCTGAACCCTGAACCCCTGTCCCATGGGCGCAGCCCGACATCTTAAACCCCAACCCCAGCCAATCCCAACTAAGGGTAAAGGGGACACCACGCTCGTCCTTTAATGTCTATTATCATAATTAATCGTTTTCAGTGCTTTCAGCTTTTTATAGTATTTTAAGAATCCTGTTGCAATATTAACGAAAATTAACCATTTTCGCCAGTTCTCAGTCTTAATACGCACACCTTTAACTACTTTGAACGGAGAGATTTAACTTTGAGAGACGACTACATAGAAGCAGCCCAAAAAATTATTCCTGACCCGAATATTCTTATTAACGTGGTATCCCGCCGTGTAAAACAGCTTAAATATGGCAACAAGCCACTGGTGGAATCTCTGGAGCGTTTAAGTCCTGAAGATATTGCACTGAGAGAGATTATTGAAGGGAAAATTACTTACGAACTGTTTGAACCGGATAAGGAAGACTGATTCCTGCTGGCCATCGAGGTTCTACAGCCTTTCCGCCCTCATTCATTAGGGGAAGTGGCAATAGTAGGCGCTGACTTTTGTTCAGGATGAGCCATGGCTGCAAAAAAAATAGATTCAGAACGTTTTCGGGAAATTCGTAACGCTAAGGTTCGTCGGGACTTCTTTGTCGAGGATTCCTTGGAAGCTGGTATTGTATTAACCGGAACTGAAGTTAAGTCTATACGCAGCGGTCGGGCGCAAATCAGCGACGCGTTCATCCGCATTGAAAAGGGGGAGATCTTCCTACACCACGCTCATATTGAGGAATATCTATACGGTAACCTCAATAACCATATTCCCTATCGTCCACGCAAATTAATCCTCCATAAAAAGGAAATTAAAAAACTTGAAGTTGCGTTGCAAAGCGGGGGCAGAGCTTTAATTCCTTTACGACTCTATTTTAAAAAAGCTCTCGTAAAAGTACAGATTGCGCTGTGCAAAGGAAAAAAACTTTATGATAAGCGCGAAGATCTTAAAAAGAAAGCGATCCTTCGAGACACGGAAAGAACAATGAGAGATTACCGTCCTTAAGCGAGGGGGTATTGCGGGGGATAGTGTCCGCTTATCTTTTTATTAAGATAATCTTCGTCTTCGTCTGCCTCAACGTCTTCATATAAAAATGAATTCTCAATGTTCACTGACATGTGCAAACCTGAATAAACGCGGTAGGGACACCGCGTTCCACCTGAATTGAAATTATAGCTGAAGGTAACGCAGACGAAGATTGATAAAAGAACCTTAAAATATACACTACCTTTACCTGAACCCTGTACCGAGGGCGTAGCTCGACATCTTCCACCCCATATCCCTTCCTTATCACAATGTTGCACATTATACTCCATGAGCCGGAAATTCCCCAAAACACGGGCAATATCGGGAGATTGTGCGCCATTACTCGATCTCGTCTTCATCTTATTCACCCACTGGGTTTCAAAATAAACGATCGTCAACTTAAACGCAGCGGGATGGACTACTGGCGTGATCTCGACATTTGTCATCACGATAATTGGGATGCGTTCTTAATAAGCCCGGATCGCCCAGGTAATATCTGGTTGTTCAGCACAAAAGCCGACACCTCCTTTTGGTCGGTAAAGTTTACTGATGACGACGGCTTGCTGTTTGGAAATGAAGGTTCAGGTTGTCCCCAAACCATTCACGCTTGGGCAGGGGATGAACGACGCATGACCATTCCACATTTTAATAAAGATCTGCGTTCTCTCAATTTATCGACCAGCGTGGGGATTGCCGCTTATGAAGCATTGCGGCAAATTAAAGGCGGTACTTTATCCGAGTGATTTATAATCGGCATTTCCTCTCAGACTCCAGCATGTGAAAAGAATTAAGACCGAGAAGGTAACGAGAAAATACCCGGGAAACCAGGCGAGCGCGTCAATAAATACCGCGTCATTTATCTCTTCTAATACCCGGGTGTGTTCTGTTGATTCGATTTTGAGTTTCATCTTTGCAAGGAGCAGCGCATAAAGTATTCCGACCGCGCCATAAGCGAGGTTAAATGATAAGCCTTTAAAGCTTAGTACTGTAGCCCTTTGTTCAGAACTGGTAATTCGATTTAAATAGTGACTGAGAAAAAAATCACACATGAACATAACGCCGAAGAGAAGGAGCATGGGTATCAATCCGAAGAGGGGAATGGTGTACATCATTCCCCATAATCCCAGGAATGTAATCAAAGCGATAAGTCCCAGATTAAATACCGGCGTTTTATGATTTACTAATTTTAGTGCGAGTGGGGGAATAAAAAGCCCCATCATAAAGAGACCCGATCCGATGATGCCGAATAACGCTTCTGGGATTTGAATGACGCGGAAGTACTGACTGCTTAGCGTCATTACCATACGAATAATATTGTCGAACACGAGGCCCGCCAAAATGAGAGCTAGTGCAAATGGGGTTTTCAAAATCCAAAGGCCCGCTTGCAGGGTGATGCGTGCGGCGTCAATGACTGCTTTACCGCAGCTTCTTTTTTCTACCGGATTACTGTCTTTTAATACGGAAACTTCACGCATTTTCAAGGCGGCAATCAGTGTCATTACCGCCATTCCAAGGCTTAAATAGAGGGGGAATCTTAAGGTAATGGATTGATGAAGATTTACATTCAATCCTATAAAATCAGCGATCCGCTGCATCAACGCAGGGTCATATACAGCTGCGCCGAGGCTCATCGCGACTATAAAAGCTATAGACTGTAGGCGCATTCTAAGATTGAGCACACGTCCCCAGTCATTGATGTCACCTTCTTCTTTTAGTGAATCGTATGCCAGAGCTTCATCCGCGCCGCTGGCCGCGGCTTCAGCGGCACCGCCTATCACTCGATTGAGCAGAAAAAGAGTAAATAATAATTCTGGATTACCTAATGGGACAAAACAGAGTATGGTCATTTCTATGACCATCAATATGCCCGTAGTCACTAACAGATTCCGTCTTCCGACAATATCCGCGAGCGCTCCCGAGGGCACCTCGAAGACGACGATTGAAGCTGCCCATGCGACATTGAGTAGCGCGAACTGTTCGAGGCTCAGCCCGAAATCTAAAAAAAGAATAGTAAAAATAGGATAATAAAACCGCGCCGTAAAAAAAATACGAAAAGCAATAAAGAGGCGAATATTGCTGATCGCAAAAGGTGACTTACTCTCGGTTTCCATTACTTATAGCTATAATTATCTAATTTTTAAAATTAAAATCTAATAAATTCATCTTCTATACGTTATTATTATGGGTTTTGAATCGTTATGCAAGGTAGCCGACTGGCTTAATCTTCATAATCTGAACACAGATGAACAAAAGAATAGATAACATGTCCACAAGCGATGAGAGTGAGAATTAGATTCGCATGTATTTTAATTAGCGTTATATAATAGGGGTGAAGTTTTATTGCAGTTACTTAGGGATATGATCTTTTCATTACTATCTAATATTCCAGAAAAAGGGATGCCTTTAATCAATAGATATTTTATCCTTTTGGCGTTCTTTTTTACCAGCTGTCTATGGGTCCACGCTCAGTCCGACCCCTTAACGGCGATGACTTATGGCGAACTTAATGAAAAGGCGAAGAGTTACTTTGACAATAAATCTTATGCTTTAGCTATTAAAGCCTACGAGGAACTTGCCACCTTATCCCTAACGGCAGAGCAAAAACGCGGGGTGACTTTTCGCCTCGCCGACAGTCGATGGCGCAACCAGGTAGCCACTGAATCCTCTGATCATACGACGCTACAAGAAGCGCGTATCGTGATGGAAGATATCATTCATGATCTAAAGGGTGAAAAACCTCTCCCGCGGCTATGGGCCGAAGTGGAAGAGTCATTGGCTGATTCATGGTGGTTGCCGAGGAACCAACGCAATTGGGGTCAGGCCTGGTTACATTATGAACGAGCGTTCGATTATTGGGCGGGATCCAGTGAATTAGAGAAGGCCCGCAGTCGTTATTTGAATCTCGCCTGGAAAATTTCGCGATCACCAGACCTGCAAAATAGGAACTATAGCTATGGATATTATGGCAATTATCTCCCGCTCACGGTTCTGGAAAATTTAATCAGTATAGCTGTTGCGTCCCAGGATAAGGCACACGCGCATTATCTTATGGCAATGACTTTGAGGAATCGGGGCGGTCGATCGCAACAACAGTCGCGCATTGGAGTGGAGTTCGAAAAAGCATTATCGGTCGGTGTTAAGACAGAATGGTATGATGATGCTCTTTTTAACTACGCTCAGTGGGCCGCTCAAAGTGGATACAATGGCTATGATGAAGAGGGGCACCTCTTTCTAGAACCGGATTATGAAAAAGCCCTGCGCCTCTATCGGCGACTTATAACTGAATATGAAAAAGGGGATACGCGTTATTACGATTCCACGGTATCCGCGATTAAAGAAATAACCAGGCCGATGGTAAATCTCAATGTACCCCATGTGTTCATACCCGGGGCCGAAGTGTTCTTTAATCTTAATTGGCGTGAAATAGAATCGATAGAGATCTCCATCTATCCGGTTAACTTGGCCCGGGACGTTAATTTTTCCGGTACGCGTTATGAGCCCAGGCAATGGCTTCAGGCTATCGATCTTGAAGGAAAAGATGCCATCGTGCAGCTGAGTCAGAGCAAAGATGCAAAAAGGCCCTATTACCCCATGTCCGAAACCATACGCTTAGAAGACAAGCTTTCAAACGGTGCTTATTTAATAGAAGCGAAAGGAGAACGAGAAACAACGCGCGATATCATTCTCGTTACCGATGCCTCGCTCGTTCTTAAAACTACCAATCGGCAGGCGGTCGGTTATTTCTGCAACGCGTTAACCGGTAAACCCATCCCTGAAGGTAAGTTAGTGGTCTGGGAGCATAGAGCGGATGGCCGCAAGAAAATTTGGCGCCGCACCGACCGAACATTGACCAGCTGGGGATTGGCCAATCTTACATATAACAAAGTCAGCGAAAACCGCAGCTATTTTGCCTGCGCGGTAAGTGAAAACGATCAGGCGTTTGCGCTATCCTCCTATAATTACGTGACGCAGGACAATGATAGGGCTTGGCGTATATACGCCTATACAGATCGCCCGGCATACCGGCCAGATGAAACGGTCTATTGGAAAGCTATCGCTCGACAGTATGAGGGTGAAAGCTATTTCGTTCCCACGGAAGAGCGAATTACCTATCGGATAGATGATCCGCGTGGCTCTTTGGTCGATGAGGGTGAAGCGACGATTAATGCTTTTGGCGCTTTTTGGGGAGAAATGTCGCTTACTTCCGCTATGACCTTAGGCGCTTATCGGATAAATTTTCGACGGGAGGCAGACAATACATGGATTGGTTCGGCTACGCTGTTTCGTCTCGAAGAGTACAAACTACCGGAGTTTAAAGTAAGTATCGCTTTGGGGGATGGGGATTCAGCGTCACCCGGGGCTTACGCGATGGGTGATTCAGTTACGGGAAGTATCCAGGCCGATTATTATTTTGGGGGACCGGTTCCGAATGCAGATGTCGAAGTCGTAATCTATCGCAAACCCTTTTACCATTGGTGGCAACCGAATCGTGAATTCAGTTGGTACTACGCGAATACCGATTCCATGGGCTGGAATCGGTATGGCGGTCCGGGGCAGGTTATAAAGCGGGAGACGCTGCAAACTGATTCCAAAGGTAAGGCGGTATTCAGTTTTGATACACCGCAATTCTCCGATCAGGATTATGAATTTAAAATCGAAGCAAGAATAACCGATGCTTCACGGCGTGAGATTGTAATGAAACGCAGTGTAAAGGTTACGCGGCAAAGTTATTTTGTTTATCTCGAACCTGAGCACAGGATTTATCAACCGAAGGATCGCGTTAAAATTAAGCTCAATACGCTTGATGCCAATAACCGACCGGTTGGCGTTGAGGGCCGGTTGCGTCTGATCCGAGATAAATGGGAGGAGACCTGGGTTGATGACCGGGGTCGTGAAATATCGGGCCGGAAACTTGGAGAAATCAAGGCGAGACCTTCTATTTTCCAATCCTTTACGACCGCGCACGAGGATTACCGGTTGATTTCTCAGGGATATGAATCCGAGGAAATTGAAGTTGTGCGCATAAAAACAAATTCCGAAGGTAGCGCGGATTATGAATTCGAGGTTCCAGGCGCCGGTTACTATCGAATTGCCTGGTTAAGTCGTGATAAGAGTGGTCAACCGATAAAAGGGGACACTGCCATCTGGACGGCAAAAGAAAATGATACGGAATTAGGCTATCGACCAAGGGGTGTTTCAATTATCGTGGATAAAGATACAATCAAAGTTGGAAATAAAGCGCCCATTATGCTGACGGTACCATCAGCCGACCGGTATTTATTGTTCAGTGTCGGAGCCGATGAAATCATGACTACCCAGGTCGTCCATGTGGAAGGCACAGCCAAACTGATTCAAATCACTATCGGCGAGGAACATATTCCCAATAGTTTTTTAGAAGCTTTTATGGTTTCAGATTATCAGCTCTACCAGGATCGAAAGGAAATAGTGACACCGCCTACCGCCAATTTTCTCAATGTCAAGGTGACACCGGATGCTGAAGGTTATCAACCGGGTGAAAAAGGAAGTTACACCTTGGAAGTTACGGATCATGCCGGGGAACCGGTTTCTGCTGAAGTATCTTTGGGTCTCGTTGATGAAGCGGTTTATACAATTCAGTCTGAGTTAGCCGGTGATATCCGGCAATTTTTCTACGGACGCAAACGTGGGTATGGTATACGCAACGCAAGCACTTTTGAGCAGAAATCCTACCTTCGCCTCCAACCTGAACGACTCCAGGAAGATGGTTACCGTGAGAACGGGCGACAGTTTTCTCGGCGTGAAGGTTTTGAGAAAGGTGATCTCACCACGCGGTCGGCTGGCATAGGAGGTGTTTATGCGACGGATGAATTAGGTATGGTCCTTCAAGAGGAGGCGGAGTTTGCGGACAGCGCCAAAACTCCTGCGGGCGACGATCCTTCAGTTGTGGTGCGCACGGATTTTCGCGCGACCGCTTATTGGCAACCGGATGTTCTGACCGATGAAAATGGCAGGGCGAAGATTGATCTCACTTTTCCCGATACATTAACGACATGGAAAGCAAAGGCGCGCGCGGTTTCCCTCAATAACCGTTTTGGTGGCGGTGAAAATGATGTTCAGACACGTCTGCCACTTATTGCCCGTTTGCAAGGGCCACGCTTTTTCGTCGCCGGAGATACCCTGATAATTTCTGGAATTTTCAACAATAATACGAGCCGCTCAATGCGCGTTCAACCCTTATTGGAAGCGATAGGAGTTGAAGTAGAAGGTTATCTCAACGATAGAGGTGAACTCGTTAAAGGTAATTCCAATCCTTTTATCATGGCTGCGGAATCGGAAAAACGTGTCGATTGGCAAGTAAGAGTAAATGCGCCCGGTGAAGTTAAGTTCAAACTTATTGGCAAAAGTGAAAATTACGGCGACGCGATGGAAAAAAGTTTTCCCATCTATGAACACGGAATTGAGAAATATGTAAGTAAATCCGGCAAAGTGCTGGGCGACCAGATAACCGTTTCACTTGATCTTCCAAAGCAACGAAAGAAAGAAACCACTACTTTGAATATTCAAGTGACGCCTAGTATTGCAGTGACGATGTTAGATGCGCTTCCCTATCTTATCGATTACCCTTATGGCTGTACCGAGCAGACGATGAGCCGTTTTTTACCGGCGGTAGTCGTTGCCAATACCTTGATTAAGCAGGGAATTGATCCAGAGACAATAAAAGGAAAAATTTTCGGTGGCATAGAAGGAAAATATAATTCGGATACCCATCCGAAAGGACGTCGTGACTTGAGTGAACTCGATGCGATGGTGAATAAAGGGCTTCGGCGTTTATATGATCTTCAACATGCCAGCGGTGCTTGGGGTTGGTGGGAAGAAGACGATGACGATCATTTTATGACCGCCTATGTCACGTGGGGTCTTACTTTAGCCCAGGGCGCAGGAGTTGACATTGATCGTTCGGTTTTACAGCGGGCTCAAGAATTTCTGGAAAAAGAAATTGTTGAGGAAGAATTTGAATATGATCTGCAAGCGTGGATGCTTCATGCATTATCTACGCGTTTTCTCATTGAGGAAAAGGAGAAACCTTCACGATTCGAAGCCAAAGCGTTTCTTGATTTAATGAAAAACCGTGAGCTGCTCAATGTATACACGCGTTCGCTTCTTGCACTTTCAGCCAAACATTTTGGATTCGAAGAGGATGCGCGTTTACTCGTTGAAAACTTGCGTAACGGAGTAAAAATCGACGAACGACCCGATCAGTCGATCCTTGTTGCCGGCAATAATAGCAGTGATCCATCAGTAATGAAAACTGCACACTGGGGTGAGGATGGTATTTACTGGCGCTGGTCGGATGGCGGGGTGGAAGCCACAGCCTTTGCTTTAATGGCGCTTCTCGCTATTGATCCCAATAGTGATCTCATCGGCCCCGTTACTCATTGGCTGGTAAAAAACCGCCGCGGTTCGCAGTGGAGTAATACTCGCGATACCGCTATTGTCGTACTTGCGCTAAATGATTTTTTAAATACATCAGGTGAATTGGAATCTGCGCTTGATTACGAAGTGATTGTTAACGGCTATTCGGTAGCGGTTGAGAGTGTTAACTTAAAAAACTTTTTAGAAGTGCCCAGCACTGTAAGTGTAGATCGCGAATTCATAAAAGATGGTCGCAACAGCGTTGAAATCCGTCGCAAGGCAGGTGATGGTCCGATCTATTATGCCGTTCATGCTGAATACTTCAGTTTGGAAGAGCCGATAACCGCGGGTGGGAATGAAATTTTTGTCGATCGGCAATTTTACCGGATCAGAAATGTGCCCACTTTGCTCAAAGGATTTTCCGAAGAAAAATCACTTCTCAAGGATGGAGGAATTCTGGAGAGGGGTGAGCGAGTTGAAGTTGTCCTCACCATTGAAGGGAAAAATAATTATGAATATCTGGTTTTCGAAGATTTAAAAGCTGCCGGCCTTGAAGCTGTCCAATTGCGCAGTGGAGGAATGATATTGGCGCGCGAACTCAAAGCGTCGATTGCAAAAGAAGAGGCAGAATCTATTAAAGAAAGGATAACACCGGGTGATGAAAAGGATCGTTACACGGCGCGCAGTCGTTCCGTCTATCAGGAACTGCGTGACCGCAAAATTGCGTCTTTTGTCGATCGTTTGCCTGAAGGATTCTGGGAGATACGCTATCGCTTGAGAGCCGAAGTTCCAGGAGAATTTCACGCCTTACCCGTTATCGCTCACGCCATGTATACACCCGATATCCGCGCGAACGGAAAAGAACTGCGTCTATCGATCAGGGATAGGGAATAAGTCAAAATGTCAAAATGTGGCTATCTCGGTGATAAGAATTTGAACTTTATAATCAGTCAATTATATGAATTATTCAGAAAGAGTATGAATAACAAAAATCTCCTCTTTTTGACGTTTTGACTTTTGACTTTTTGACTAAAGCCTTTTTATCCCGTCGCTGATAACCTCGACTGCTTTCTCCAGTGTCTTTTCGTCGTGTGCCGTGCTGATAAAGCACACTTCGTAGGCGGAGGGAGGGAGGTAAACTCCATGATTGAGTGCGTAGTGAAACAGGGGCTTGAATAACTCAGTATTACTGGCAGTGACGTCGTCAAGATTGTTAATCGGCTGTTCAGAAAATAGCATACAAAACACTGAACCTGCATGCGGCATCTGTAGCGGTATTCCTTTCTCGTCCGCGGCTTCGAGAATAGACTTCCTTAAATTTGTAACGGCCCGCTCCAAATCATTATAGGGATTTAAAGTTTCAAGTAAATGGATCGCCGCTATGCCGGCGGCCATGGCTAGAGGGTTCCCACTTAAGGTGCCAGCCTGATAGACAGGGCCTTGGGGTGCCAGATTATCCATAATCTCAGCTTTTCCACCAAATGCACCCACCGGTAGACCGCCGCCGATAATTTTTCCCAGTGCCGTCAGATCAGGTATTACCCCTTCTTTTTCCTGTACTCCACCGTATGCGATACGAAAGCCGGATATGACTTCATCAAAAATAAGGACACTGCCATGACGGTCACAAAGGTTACGCAGTTTATTGAGAAATCCGGATTGCGGTAAGACAAGACCATTATTAGCGGGGTAGGGTTCCAGGATGACACCGGCAATATTTTCGCTGTGGTCGTTAAAGGCATTTTCGATCGCCTCAATATCATTGAAAGGCAAAACCAGGGTTTCTCCCGCATAACTTGTGGGAACGCCGGCACTGTCGGGATTACCAAAGGTGAGCGCGCCGGAGCCAGCTTTAACGAGCAGAGAATCGACGTGCCCGTGGTAACATCCGGCAAATTTAATTATTTTATCGCGACCCGTATAGCCGCGGGCGAGTCGAATACAGGACATCGTTGCCTCCGTGCCGCTATTAACCATACGCACTTTTTTAATGGAACTCACTGCCTGAGTAATTTTTTCTGCCATTTCCACTTCATAGGGATTGGGCGTGCCAAAGCTTGTTCCTTTAGCCAGGGCTTCATCGATAGCTTTAATTATCGCAGGGTGACTGTGCCCGTGGATAGCCGGTCCCCATGAGCAGACAAAATCAATCAATTCGCGACCATCTATTGTCGTGAGCAATGCGCCTTTTGCTTTTTCCGTAAAAAAAGGAGAACCGCCAACAGAACGAAAAGCCCTTACGGGCGAATTCACTCCACCCGGAATTAATTTCAATGCTTTTTCAAAAAGTTTTTCTGATTTATTCATTAGGTAAATTACTTCGATTAATATCTTTGAAAATCATAGTCTTAAGATAAGAGAGAGTAGCCACAAGATGCACAAGATAAGGTTTTAGAAAAAGATCTACAGTAAAAACGAAGAGCTGAGGAAAAGGGAGTAAAATCCGATCATCGTCTTTGTTAAATTAGAAATTATTTCGTCATATATCTTGCAACCTAAGGTGGAGCTGGCTGTCCCTAGCACGCTT
>Ga0115002_10002150_pt1 | contig 26102 bp, 23 predicted proteins | sample ArcticOcean_MG_C_8_FD_89576 | JGI IMG/M metagenome (GOLD analysis project Ga0115002, IMG submission 89576) | Marine microbial communities from western Arctic Ocean - ArcticOcean_MG_CB11_86 | ecosystem: Environmental > Aquatic > Marine > Oceanic | place: Arctic Ocean: Canada Basin | collected... | reverse complement strand
CGGTTTGTGCCTCCTGATAGCTCTAGAGGAGAGTTGCTTGAGAAGCTGGCTAGTATGCCAACTTCTTTTTGAGACAGATAAAAAAACATGCACCCTAAAATAATGTAGCTATAACTAATGCGTTAGTTAATGTGTTGGTTGTCTATTTCGTTACGATTTGGTGTTAGAAACAGTAACTGGGACGTCTTTCTCAGCCAGGATTGGTTTGTAGAGTTAGACGAAAGCTATTGACAGAGGAATGACTAATCAGGGTTAAAACTAGGGAAAAATCAATGAAAAAATTCATAAGACACTTATCACTAAGGAGTGTATTGCCTTTTTTAGCCAGCTTTATGTTTGTCTGGCATGTAGAAAGTCACGCACAAATATTATTTGCAACTGGCTCTGATGCAGAAGTAACTGAGGGTGGGCTTCGTCGAGTTGACTCTTCGCAAGTATCAAATGCATGGGTTAGTGAAGACCTTAATTTATCCAACTATAAACAGATATGGTTAATGCCAACCAGAGTTGAATTTCGAGAGGTAGCCGAGCGAGCTTCCTCGGCAAGGTCTAGGGAGAGCGCCCTAGCATTCTTTGTGCCTGAGGCAAGGCGTAATCGCTTTGAGGAACTATTTGGGGAAGAATTTCATGAGTCTCTTTCAGAGGTTGAATCCTTTGCAGAAACGGAGGGGGCGGGACGTGATGTGCTTATAGTTCGAGGTTTTTTGACAGACGTTGCCTCCGGCATGCCACCTGAGAGCCGAACTAGTGGTGTCACCATAGTTAATTGGATTTGGGAAGTTAACTATTTTCTGGAGATCAGTGATTCAATGGACAATACGCTTCTTGCCCGAATAGGCAGCAGAGAACGAGTCGAGGGACCATTTGAATCTAGCGAGACTAACCCGGTTACTAGTCAATCAATAAGAGCCTGGACTTCAACATTGGCTAGAGGTTTGGGTCAACTTGCTGATATCAGCAGGGAATAAGTGAATGCTTAGGATATGTGCTTTATTTGTACTGTTTGGCGTTTCAGCGGTTATGCAGGCACAGGAGATTTCCGTTACGCCAGACGTAGTTTACGGTCATAAGCATGGAATGGCGCTGACCTTCGATGTTTTTACGCCCAAGAATGCGAATGGTTCCGGAGTGCTTAATATCGTTAGTGGAGGTTGGCGGTCTCGATGGCGTCCTCATGAGGAGTCTCAAAAGCTTTATCAGCCGCTTCTTGATGAGGGTTTTACTGTCTTCGCTGTACGACATGGAAGCAGTCCGAAATATGCGATACCCGAGATTGTTCCTGATGTTCAAAGGGCTGCCCGGTATATTAGATTAAATGCGACGCAACTGGGAGTGGATGCGAATCGTTTGGGTGTATGGGGACAGAGTGCCGGTGGGCACCTTTCGCTTATGCTAGGTAATGCTTCTGATAATGGAAATCCCTTATCAGAAGACCCTGTTTTGCGAGTGAGTGATCGTGTAGCAGCTGTTGCTGCAATTTACCCTCCCGTTGATTTTCGTCCTGCGGCTATGGCTGCCAGTCCTGACGTTACGAATACGCGTTATCCGGCTTTAGATTTTATATTCCGAAGCAACTCAGATTCATCAGAGATAGAAGCTTATTCGCCGATCATGCATGTATCGTCTGATGATCCGCCAACTCTATTGGTGCATGGGGATTCTGACGCGCTGGTAAATGTTAGCAATAGTTATAATCTATTTGCTGTTTTTCAAGACCATAATGTTGAGTCTAAACTCGTTATAGTGCCGGGGGCCGATCACGGTTTTCATGGTGATGACTTAGTGCTGGCCACCAGTGAAATAGTTAACTGGTTTTCTGAGCATCTTATCCTTTAATAGACTAAATCAAGGAGTTACGAACTCCTCGCTATGTTGTATGTCAGGGAGCTGTAGCCGTTGCTTCGGCTAGACGTCGCCTGAACTCGGTTTCGGAGTTGTCCAGTAGTTCAAACCATTCGCCTGGGGCCAGCATTAGTGGGCTTGGGCGAACATTGGCCCATAGTGCTTCTAGTTTTCCTTCAAAGAGGTTCTGAGGGTGGCCATTAATTCGAATGTCTGGATTCATTTCTCGAAGGGCTGCAAAGGCATCTAAGACATCCTCAGGTCGCGTATCGTAAGTTGGATTGTTTGTGACTGGGGAAGGCGGCCCGCCGAAGACAACCTGATAGGTTTCTCCATTTTCCTGGGTATTAATAAAGTAAGTGGCAGTGCCCGGGGTGTGCCCAGGAGTCCAAATAACCTTAACAGTGGATCCGCCGATATTAATATTGTCTCCGCTTTGTAGGATTCGACCAACATGAATTGGTTCGTGTCCCCAGGTCTCATTGATTCCATGATCGTGACCGCTCAGCAAAGAAGGCACTTCTGCTTCTAAGGCAGCGACCGTGGCGCCAGTAAGTCGACGCATAACCTCCATTGTTTCCATGTGATCGTAATGTGCATGAGAAATTAGCATGACTTTAATATCGGCAGGAGAAAATCCTAGTTTTACTATATTTGGAAAGACAACCGCTCCCATTTTCTGTGTGCCAGTGTCTAGTAGAACGTGCCCTTCTGGGGTGGCAACTAGGATTGATGTAATATTATTTGAACCAACATAATAGACATTTCCTGCAATCTTAAATGGATCTTGCGGTTCACTGTCGAGATCTGCACGTCCGATCCGACTCATAAACCAGGCGGTATCTTTGCCGCCAATTGCTAGAGGATCAGATGGCTGAGCCACAGCATTACTTGCAATGGCAGTTAAAGTCATAATGATTGAAGCAAGTAGGACTTTAAGCATAAAAAGTTTCTCCTAAAAACCAGCAGTTACATGTTCTTTTTTCTAATATAGCACCTTAGCCTATAAGCAGGTCTTTACTTGAAGTGGTTAGCACTATAATGGTGAGTCCCTAAAGTATCGGCAATTCATTGGTAAGAGATTTTGTGATCAAACAATATCGAATCAAGCAAATCAATAAAAAAATGGTATGGCTTAGACCATTAGTTATTTTTATTATTCCGGTTTTTGTGTTTTTCGGAGAAAACTCTGATGCCGATGACATAAGAATAATTAATGCACAAATTATTACCATGGATCAGACAAACCCAACGGCAAGCACATTGCTCATTAGTGGTAATCGTATCGTCGGGCTAGGGGATGAAGAGTTTGTAGTAGGTGAGAGCCGTGATGCGGCTATGGTTATAGATGCTAAAGGTGCGGTCGTTATCCCTGGTCTTATTGATCAACATTTACACTGGAACAGGAGTGCAATCACATGGGGCTATGCATTGCACCGTGCCGAGAATGTTTTCTCGTTAGCTGATCTTGAGCAAGCGGTAAAGGCGCGGGCGATAGAGGTGCCTGCTGGTGAGTGGATCGCATTGATCGGTCGGCATAATCACCGTCAGTTTCTTGCGGATCCCAGTAATCCTCTATCAGGAAGGTATCCCACCAAGAAAGAACTCGATCAGTGGGTGCCGGATCATAAGGTTTTATTCTTGCAGAGATTCACGCCAGAGCCAGTGGGTACCGGTCCTGAAGATTTTAATAGAGCGAATTTCAGTGGCCTTGGTCAGATGAATGACGATGCAATTCAGTTTTTTAATGGTATGGAATCATCGGAGCCTTTTGTTTTTGATATTCCAGAAAATGGTGTATTAAGTTATGACCTCAATCAAGAGGTTTTTGAATGGACAAGAGCAAATAATACGATTACAGATCAGATAAGAAGCACTATTGACTTAGTGCGTTGGTCTCACAGTGTTGGTCTCGTCGGTGTTGGTGATGCTGGCGGTAGTGGGTTTCGACAGACACAAGATTTTTTCCCTTTACTTGAGGTTGAAAGACGCGGTCAACTCACAGTTAGAAATCGGTATCAACTTAGACCAACTGTGGCTCCAGGCGCAGAGGGACAAACTGAGTTGGACGCACTTCGTAATCTGTTGAGTGCAGCACCACTTGCCCAGTCTCAGACGTGCTCAAGCCCAGAGGAGATAGCTGGGGAAGGTTTTCACCTGAGTCGTGTTGGTAGTCCATTTTTCAAGAGTATGGGATTAGGGGAGTTTATTTCTAAGCCCATTCCGACCAATATTGCGGAGGCCGCCATCTTTATTCTTCGAAGGCCTGATTGGTCGTTTCATCAACATGCCGAAGCGGGGCAAATTGTAAATATTATAAAAGGACTGCAACTGGCAGTCGGTACTGTTGATCACTGTCGAATTGGAACGCTTGCGGATAGGCATAGTTCTTTAGAGCATTTGAACGATGCGACGAAGCAAAATTTAGTCGATATTGCTAGTCTTGGTGTTGGAGCTGGGATACAAGCGGTTCGATTTTTATTTCCGAATTGGCAATATTCTGGTCCACCTTATAAAACGGTATTAGAGACTCCTGGTCTTAACTATGCGTTTGGTGCTGATGGAATGTTTGCGGGTCATGGAAATCCTTGGATAACACTTCAGTTCATGGTTACTGGTGAATCGTTTAATGGCGAAGATATCCTCACTGAGGATCCCCTTGGAAGAGGACCTCAGCAGATAACCCTTATGGAGGGGCTAAGGGGCTTTACGCGAAATGCGGCATGGTTTACGCGAGAAGAGAATGAACGTGGCCAAATTAAGGTGGGTTATTTAGCCGATATAGTTATTCTAAAAAATAACCCCTTTGAAGCAAGCATTCATCAAATTAGGAATACCAAGGCAGCTCTCACTATCGTGGATGGTAAAGTGGTGTTTTCTGATGAAAGTAGATCTTTTGAGTAATGTTGTAACGCTATTGTTTATTACAAGCATTGCATTCAAAAGAATAGAGCTTAATATTCGCTGAATAAACAGGTTTTGATAAGCCTTTTCAAGGAACGAGAGATGATGAGAGCAGTTTTTTTCTTTAGTATTTTAATGCTTGCTTTTGCTGCTGTGGGACAAGAAAATTTTAGCGAAGAAGTGATTGTTAGTTCTGTGGGCGCAAGAGCTGCTGACGATATTATCTCTTCAACTGATATCGTTGAGCATGAGGGATTAGATAGAAATATTAACCGGAACCTTGGTGAGATCTTAGAGAATCTTCCTGGCATTTCGTCGGCAGGTTTTGGTAGAGCAGTAGGTCGCCCTGTCATTAGGGGGTTAGGCGATTATCGGGTGCAGATTTTAGAGAATGATCTGGGAGGTGGTGATGTTGCGGCTACAGGTCCAGATCACCCACATGCTCAGAATGCTTTGGCAATCGCAAAATTGGAGGTGCTTAAGGGGCCTTCAACTTTGCGTTTTGGACCTTATGCAACTAGTGGGGTAGTGAATATGTTATCTGAACATAAGTTGCTTACCCTTGAATCCGAAAGTGGTGGTGACCTTTTGTATGGGTATAGTTCTGTTGCTAAAGAAGATGCGTTTCATTTTCATACCTTACGTCGTACTGGTAATTGGTTTTTCGGGTTTTCTGGTCACAGTCGTGAGGCCGAGGACTACAAAATTCCGGGGTTTGCGGAAAGCAATATTTTCCATGAAAGTGAGCAGGAAAAGGAAGAGCATGCTCGTGTTTCTGGTATTGCAAAAGGGACGGATATAGATGAGAAGGGTTTGAATTTTCATTCAACCTTTCTCGGGGATGAGTTTAAAGCAACTGTTTTTTTCAATACTAATATGTCTTTGTTTGGCGTTCCTGGGCATCAAGAGGATCATGGTGCTGATGAAGAGGATCATGGTGCCGATGAAACTATTCGGCTGGACATGAAAAGAGCCCGAATGGGCTTTGAATTGAATCAAAACCTTAGAGGGAGCTTTGAAAATATCCTGTTCTCAGGTGCGATTACAGACTATGTCCATAAAGAATTAGAGGGTGGAATAGTTGGAACTGAATTTGATAATACAAGCCTCAGTTTGAGAACTGAGTTGTCCTATGCGCTGTCTGATGAACATGAAGGTTTATTCGGTTTCTCACACCATGGCGAAGACTTTTTTATACAAGGTGATGAGAAATATTTGCCGTCTACTGAAACTAATAAAACAGCACTTTTTGTTGTCCAAAATTATGAAAATAATCGGATTGTATTGGAAGGTGCAGCACGGGTGGACAGGGTCCTTCTTGATCCCGAAGGGTTTTTGGCATCCTATTCTGATACAGCTTCAAGTCTTTCCCTAGGCGGGGGTTACAAGCCGACAGATGGCACACTATTTGGCATGTCAGTGGCACAGAATGAGAGAACTCTTTCAGCGTCGGAACTTTATGCGGATGGACCTCATTTTGGGCCGCAAGTCTATGAGATTGGCAGTTTTAAGAGTTCTGGAGTCTTGCTAAACAAAGAAATTGCAACCGCGTCTGAACTTTATTTCAGATATAACAAAGCAAATTGGCATCTGAACTCTTCAGTGTATTTGAATAAATTTAATGGTTTTGTCTATGGGCATTTCACCGGAGAAAAAAGGGATGGCCTGCCGGTAATTAACTACAGACAACAGGATGCAACTATCAAAGGTGCTGAGATTGAGTTGGAGTACTTTGGTGGCCAAATAGGGATGTTTGATATCACCCATCAGTTTAGTTTTTCACATATTCATGCTGAGTTAGATAGTGGCGAAAATATTCCAAGAATTCCTCCAACGACATACCAATATTCGCTGGAAGGTGTTTCAGGAAACTGGATGTGGCTTTGTAAGGTTAGGCATGGAAGCAAACAAGACGATGTTGGTCCTAATGAGTTGTTTACTGAGTCTTACAGCCAGGTTGATCTTGAGCTCAGTTGGATTCCGAAAAGTCTAGAAGGATTTACTTTTTCCTTATTGGCTAGAAATTTAGGTGATGAAGAAATCAGGAATCATGCTTCCTATTTAAAGGATAGGCTTTCTGAGCCAGGAAGAAATATCAACCTGACAGTCCAGTACGGTTTTTGAGTTAGATGGCGGAGAGGGAGGGATTCGAACCCCCGGTCCGAGCAAACGGACAACGGTTTTCAAGACCGCCGCATTCGACCACTCTGCCACCTCTCCAGCGCTGCTATTTTCCAGAGCCCCTTGCATTATTGCAAGGGGCTCTGTTTGTTTTTTATCACTTAACACGTCTTTTTTGATTGATTGAAATTTAGGTCAAATGGTTTGTCATGATGAACTTAATGAATTGTGCTTTATTGACCGTTGTAGCTCTGATGCAAGTAGGACTTACGTTCGCTCAAGAGCCTGTTAAGGCAAGTTTGGCCGATCTCGCATTCGAGCAACAGCACTGGGAAGTTGCCATTGATGAGTATCAAAAACTCTTGTCTAATGACACGTTAAACGGAGTCTACTGGTTGCGAATTGCGCAAGCTCAAAGGGGATTGGGAGATTATGTAAGGGCATTAGATACGCTTGAACGGGCTCGAGTGGTTCAGGGACCAGAAGCCATGGTGGAGCTTGAGCGCGCAAGGAATCTTGCAGGTTTAGATCGGGCAGAAGAAGCGTTTGTAGCATTGCAGTCGGCAGATGAAGCGGAGCTTAGATCTCTTTCTGTTCTTGATGATTCGGAAGAATTTAAACACATACGTTTAGATGATCGTTTTCAAAGGCTTTATCGGAGTGTGCGCAGAAGAATTTATCCTTGCGAGGCTATAACTTCAACGCATGATTTTGACTTTTGGACTGGGATTTGGGATGTAAGACTTGCGAACGGGTCTCTAATAGGTCGCAACACCATTTCTAAGCAGAACGGAGGATGTACGATTCTTGAACAATGGGAAGGGGGCGGTGGTTCGACTGGAAGCAGCACTAGCTTTTATGTTCCCAGTCGTGGTCTGTGGAGACAAGTTTGGGTTGGTTCTGGTGGAACACTTATAGATGTTGCTGGTGAGACAAGAGATGGAAGTATGCATATGGAGGGCACTATTGAGTATGTTGGCTTGACCAACAGTGTTGTGGCTCTTCGTGGAAACTGGACAGTATTGCCAGACGGCCGAGTGAGACAACTTTTTGAGGAGTTTGATATTGGAACTAACACCTGGCAGACCTGGTTTGATGGGTACTATGAGTTGGTCGATCGCCTCTAATGTAAAATAGGTTGATTATGAATCGTATGAAAGCGTCACAAAATCCAATTCTGCAGGCTGTAAGTTTAGTAATTGGTGTGGTTATAACTGTGGCCGCGGTGCTTGTGGGTACTGTTTTGCTATCATTTATTATTGGGTTTGTTGTGTTGATGGGGCTGCTAATGTATGTGCGGGTTTGGTGGGCTAGACGTCGTATTAAGAAGACATTGGGTAGTTCTGCCGACGGGGCACCGACAGACATCGTTAATGTTCAATACACTGTTGTTAAAGAACGTAATATAGATGACCAACACCATGAATAGGTGTTTGGATACATTTAGGAAACTGAATGGCGATAAGCAGGAGGGCTAGGGGGAAACGGAGACCGATTCCACTTGGGTTTGAGCGTCGTCGTGGCTCTCGAATAATGCCAATTATGGGTTTTATGCTTGTCTGCCTTGGACTTGCTTGGTTTTTTGAATCACAAGCCACAACCACTATCATTTTTGTGCGTCATGCAGATACTGACCTGGCAACAGTTGATGCGAATCCTCATTTGAATTCGCTAGGTCGGCAGCGAGCAGAATTGCTCGCAGACGTCATTCAGGATATTGATGTTGTAGCGGGTGTGGATGTCATTTATGCCAGCAGGCATCGTAGAACGCAGGAGACAGCATTTCCCATTGGCGAACGATTAGGGCTCGATATCCAGACAAGAGATCCATATCTCATCGAGACGTTCATGAATCAGGTTTTGCTGGACCATAAGGGTGAGATAGTACTTGTGGTAACTCTTGAAGACGCACTTGCTCCTCTTGTAGAGGAGTTACATGGCAGTAAGAATATTCCAGCTATGACACCGAATGAATATGGGAATATCTATATTGTCACGATACCCTGGTTTGGTAAGGTGAAAACTTTGAGGCTTCGATATGGTTTTTATGACAGGTTAGAAGAGTCGATATCAGGCTCTTTTTCTGGCACGCCAACTAGGCGCTAGCTCCTTATTGATTTTTCAAAGGGTTTTCTGTCAAGGATCCATCATTAGTTAGTTTTGGGTAACGGATACCGCGGTCTCGACAACGTTCTGCAACTTTTGGATAAGCCCACTCAAATAGGGTGGCATTGTATTCCTCTCTTGGTAGTCTTGAATTCTGATAGAGCCCTGCTTTGCTTCGTTGGCGCTGTGCCTCATATAGTATGAGTGCGGCGGCTACCGAAATATTTAGCGAAGCGACCATGCCTTCCATCGGAATGGTTACTACCTCATCTGCCGCTTCAATTAGCTGTGGCGTGAGTCCTTCTAGCTCAGCTCCTAAAAGAAGGGCGGTTTTTCCTGTGTAATCAACTGCACGATAGTCATTGGCAGTGTTTGTTGGATGCGCTGCTACTAATCGCCATCCCTCGCTACGTAGGACCGTGATAGCTGTACTTACATCCTCGTGGATAATCATATTGACCCATCTACGACTGCCTCCTGACACCATGTGGTGGCGTTGCATTTGCCCAGCTGGAGATACAGCATGGATTTGTTGGACTCCAACCGCGTCACAGGTTCTGATCACAGCAGCGATGTTATGCGATTTATGAACATCTTCTGCTAGGATGGTAAGGTCTGGTTGGCGGCGATCCAGCACGGTTTTAAGCTTATTGAATCTATCCGGGGTCATTGCTCAATATTATCTCGCTATTTTTTTTGTTGTGTCTTGATGCTGACTATTGAGTGATTAAATCAAACTAATGCTTGTGAAGTTCTAGTGATATTCCAAACAGAATTGGTTGTCGAGACAGCCGGTCGCGGAACTTATGAAATTACGGACCGTATTAACACGGTATTAGCAGAGACTGTCGCAACAAACGGATTGTGTCATCTGTTTATTAAACACACCAGTGCCTCGTTGATGCTTTGCGAAAATGCTGACCCGGCTGTGCGTCGCGACTTAGAAACATTTATGAGCGATTTGGTTCTCGATGGTGATATTCGTTTTACACACACTGATGAGGGCCCGGATGACATGTCTGCCCACATTCGGAGCATATTGACACAGACGGACCTTACTGTTCCTGTTGGATTTAAACAGCTTGTATTGGGAACGTGGCAAGGGGTTTACCTCTGGGAGCACCGAGTAGGGTGCAATAAGCGTACCGTGGTGTTAACTGTTCAGAGTTAATGTAAATGCCAAGCTTATTAATAATTATCTAGGAAATATATGCTCAGAATAATAAAAATATTGGTAGAACATTGGAAAAAATAAAGCACGCAGCGCAGAATGAGCAAATAACGCTTCAATCTCAGAGGGGAAATAACAATGAATTTTAAAGCGCATGATTCATGCTACGTATCAGTCATAGGAATCATTGCTGTTTTGTTTCTGGCAGGCTGTCAAACAGGTGAGGAAGCGCAGGTTTCCAATACATCTTCACCCGATACAAGTGCTGTGGACGTATCCGTGGCTATACCTTCAGATGGTATAGCGACTTTTTCAACAGAGCATCTTGCTAAAAAGAGTGCATATTATGTGGGTGGGGATTATGTGTACGGCTATGGTGATCCGCCGGTAATGGGCGGTCAGATGTACGTAGATGTTTGGGAACCAAATAACATTACTCAACCGTATCCACTTGTTTTATTTCATGGGAATGGCCAAACAGGCGTGGGTTGGCAGCAAACGCCAGATGGTCGACCAGGGTGGGCATACTACCTACTTGAACAAGGTTATGTCCTATATATGGTGGACTACCCAGCGCGGGGACGTTCCGCTTATTTGCCAGGTGGAGTACATGGCGATCTTGGTATTCGCACAGCTGCCCAATTACAAACTATTTGGACCAATGTTGATGAGATGGGAGATTTTCCATTAAATAATAATCATACCCAGTGGCCTGGTGAAGGTAAGCCCGGTGATCCTGTGTTTGATGAATTTATTAAAACTCAGGTGCAATTTGCGGGACAGAGTACGACTCTTGCACGCCATGCTGCAATTGAATTGTTGCAAGAGATTGGTCCTGTAATTCTATTGACTCATTCGCAGGGAGGTGGTGTGGGTTTTGGTGTAACAGATGGAGCGCCTGGTCTTGTTAAGGCTTTAATTACGGTGGAACCTGGTGGCCCCCAAATAGGTCGAGTCAGTACATCTCAGGTCGCATACACTGGTGCTCCAGCAAATGCATGGGGTCCTGTCAATTACCCATTAACTTATGATCCGCCAGTAAGTGATCCATCTGAGCTTAATACTTATTTAGAAGAAGAGGCAGATCGTTCTGGAGAAGTTCCATGTTGGTTGCAAGAAGAGCCAGCAAAGCAATTAGTTAATTTTTTAGATGTGCCTATTTTATCGATGTCAGCAGATGGTACTTATCATCGTGTGTTCGATGCTTGTATTCCCAAGTGGCTTAATCAAGCGGGAGCACAAACAGATTTTTTCCGACTTGAGGAAGTGGGAATCAGTGGTAACGGGCATATGATGCAATTAGAGCTAAATAGCGACGACATTATCGAGTTTATCCATGAGTGGATTCAAGAAAACGTTGAGTAATCTAACTGGACAGACAACTAATGCATGTAAATGAGGAATAGGTTATGAGTGGAAGGCTGAAAATAGTTATAGCGGGTGTATTCGGAGTTGTTATTGCCTTAGTAGCTGGTAATGGATTAACTCAGTTTGCGGCTGTCCCTGGGGCTAGGGGAGGTCAAGATATGTTTGGACCTTATGATGTCGTACCAAATTGGCCTCAGGACCTTGCAGAGCTTCCGGGACATGCAGGTTGGACATATGGAGCAGGGCAAAGTGTTTTTGCTGAGAGTCCCGATAGAGTCTTCATTTTGCACAGAGGGGAGCTACCAAATATTGAGAGACCTGCTGGTACAGTTTACCCTGAAGCTGGTCCAGCTCTATCTTTTCCAGTCCCACAGCTGCCATGGAGAAATGCTTCTGTAGGACCTAGAGCAAGTCTTCCAGGAGCATTAGATGGTGATGATACTGACCGTGGTGAGCATGGAGTGGATCATCGTTGGGAACACTGTTTAGTAGTAGTGAATGGTGAGGGTGAAATTATTGAGGCCTGGACTCAGTGGGATTCTCTATTTCGTCGTCCACATTATGTGACTATCAATCCATACGATCCTGAAAAACATGTTTGGGTTGTAGATGATTTTCGACATGCTATTTTTAAATTTACTAATGATGGATCGGAACTTGTTCAGACTATTGGGATACCAAACGTTAGCGGTGACGATGATTCGCATTTTTATCGTCCAACCTTCATGGCTTTTCTAGATAATTCGTTTTTTGTTGCAGATGGTTATGCAAATACGCGTGTCGTGAAGTTTGATAATGAAGGAAATTACCTGACGGAGTGGGGACAGGCTGGCAATCCCCCGAATGAAATTCGACCTGGTTACATGAACAATGTTCACGGGGTTGCTGTAGATGTCCAGACAAGACGAGTCTTTGTTAATGATCGTGCAAATAATAGGGTTCAGGTTTTTGATGAGAATGGGGAATACCTTGATGAGTGGAGCTTTGGTGCAGAGCCTACAGATATTCACCTCTTCTATATTGGTGCTGATAATGTTCTATGGGCAGCGGACAGAGCAACAAATAAAATTCTCGGATATAGCCTTGAGGGGAATCTGATCTATTCCTGGGGTACCTTCGGTGATTTTCCTGGGGGGCAGTGGGGTGTTCATGGAATGAGTGTTGATCAGAACGGCAACTTTTACATAGCTGAGGTTGGTAATGGTCGGGTTCAGAAATACATTCCGAGAACTGGTGCTCGGGCAGAGACAATGGTTGGTAAACCCGTCTATGCTGCTTGGGAATAGAGAAAAGTCTGGAGTAGACAATGTGCTGGACTTGGTGTCCAGAGGAGAAATAATGAGTATTAGAAAACCTTTTCTAACACTGGTCGGAGGGCTATTAGCGTTCGGAGTTTTTGCTCAGTCTGCAAAGCCGCCCGCTAGTATTTCAATGGTGTCCATGGATAACGTTGCTCGGCAGGGTTTTTTCTACGCTGGTGGAGAATATGTCAGTGTCGGAGATCAGGTCACTATGGGAGGGGCGATGTATGTTGAGGTGATGGTGCCTCATGAGATCAGACACCCATACCCGATAGTATTCCTTCACGGTGCAGGCCAGACTGGCGTGGATTTTATGCAGACTCCTGACGGGCGACCCGGTTGGGCATTTGATTTTCTTGAGATGGGCTATGTGGTCTATGTGCAGGATTTTCCTGCGCGAGGTAGATCCCAATATGTTCCTGGTGTTGATGGAGATATTCGTATTCGTAACGGACCTAATTTAGAGGAGATATTTACGGCATCTGCCGCTACAGCAGATTTTCCACAAGCTTCAAAACATACTCAGTGGCCTGGGACGGGGCGAATGGGAGATCCTATCGCTGATAATTTCATGAAGACCCAGGTGCAATTTATTGGTGGACGTCAGGCACAACTGACTATTGATGCGAATGTAGCACTGCTAGATATGATTGGTACGCCAGTTATTCTTCTTACCCATTCCCAAGGAGGTTGGTTTGGCTGGAATATTGCTGACGAACGTCCCGAACTTGTTCATACCATCGTAACGTTAGAACCGGCAGCTCCCCCTATTAGAGGAGTTGATACATCTGCTGTGACCTACCGCGATGGAGGAGGGCTTTCATGGGGCGTAGGTAATACGCCTATTACCTATGATCCGCCTGCTAATGATTCTTCAGATATTCAAGTTGAATTGCAGTCGCAGTCTGAAGGTCCCGGGCTTGTACCCTGTTATCAGCAGGTTGAACCAGCTCGGCAGCTAGTTAATCTGGCAGATATTCCAGTGCTTTTTATGAATGGGGAAGGTGGCTACCATCGAATTTTTGATCACTGTTTGGCTAATTGGTTAAATCAGGCAGGAGTGCAGACCGAGTACGTAAGAATGGAGGATGTTGGTCTGCCTGGTAATGGACATATGATGATGCTCGAGCTCAATAGCAAAGAAATAGCACAATATATTCACAGTTGGTTAGAAGAAAACGTTCTTTGAGTTGCAAGTAAGCATCCCGGGGATTAGCAGGATTTGATGGTCATCGTTTCGGGTTTTATGATGCGTGCGTTTTAAACGCGATGCTTATCGTAATCTGTGTTCGAAATAGATTTCTCTTTAATCCGAATATTTGATGCAATCAGCTTTAAGAAAATATGAACAAGTACGATCAAGACCTCGGTAGAAACGAGGCTAATTATGTTTCATTGTCGCCGCTTAGCTTTATGCGTCGCGCGGCTGAGGTTTTCCCAGAACGTTTAGCGATTATTCATGGAGAAGAGAGGCGGACCTGGAGAGAGACTTTTTTGCGATGTCGGCGCCTATCGAGTGCTCTTACTTCTCGAGGAATAAAAAAGGGCGATACTGTTGCAGTTATGGCGCCAAATGTTCCGGCCCTTTTTGAAGCACACTTTGGTGTGCCTGCCAGTGGTGCTGTACTTAATGCGTTAAATATCCGATTAGATGCCGATATTATTGCCTTTATTCTTGAGCATGCAGAGGTGCGTGTACTGATCACAGACCGGGAATTCTCTGCTGTGATTTCAGAGGCCTTATCCAAGATTGATAATAAGCCTTTGGTGATTGATATAGATGATCCACTGGCTGAGTTTGGCGATCTCATTGGTGATCTGACTTATGAAGAACTTCTAGCAGAAGGTGAACCAACTGCAAACTGGAATTTACCGGATGATGAATGGGATGCGATTTCTCTAAACTATACCTCTGGGACGACGGGTAAACCGAAAGGGGTTGTTTATCATCACCGTGGGGCATACATGAATGCTGTTGGTAATATTCTTGCATGGGGCATGTCACCAAACCCTACATATTTGTGGACGCTCCCAATGTTTCATTGCAATGGGTGGTGTTTCCCGTGGTCGGTAGCTGCACTGTCCGGAACTAATGTCTGTCTCCGTGGATTACGCCCGTCCGCGGTATTCGAGGCAATTGCTCAACATGGTGTGACCCACATGTGTGGTGCTCCAATAGTGATGAATATGTTGCTAAATTCACCCGAATCAAATTCTTTAGAGCTTGAACGCCGCATTCAGATGATGACAGCAGGTGCTGCGCCACCTGCGGCTGTGTTGGAGCGTATGGAAGGGCTTGGTTTTGATATTACACATACGTACGGACTGACTGAGGTTTATGGGCCGGTTACGGTATGTGATTGGCACGATGAATGGGATGATGAATCTGTGGCAGAGCGCTCTTTATTGAAAGCCCGGCAAGGAGTTAAGTATGTAGTTCAGGAAGATTTTTTTGTGGCCGACCCGGATTCTTTGAAACCAGTTCCAGCAGATGGCGAAACTATGGGTGAACTTATGTTTCGAGGCAACGTTGTGATGAAAGGCTATTTAAAAAATCAACAAGCTACAACGGAGTCTTTCAGAGGGGGGGTATTCCATACGGGAGATCTTGGTGTCACACATACTGACGGTTACATTGAAATTCGAGACCGGTCTAAGGACATTATAATTTCAGGCGGAGAGAATATTTCTTCGATTGAAGTGGAAGGCGCCTTGTACAGACACCCAGCAGTACTGGAGGCGGCAGTCGTAGCACGAAAGGATGACCATTGGGGTGAGACACCTTGTGCTTTTGTCACGCTTAAAGTTGACCAGACCTTGTCAGAGCAGGAAGTTATTGATTTTTGTCGCGATAATATGGCGCACTATAAATGCCCGAAGACAGTGATTTTTATGGAGCTTCCTAAGACCTCGACGGGAAAAGTGCAAAAGTTCGTTTTACGCGAACGTGCCAATAATATCGACTAAGACGGGTTCTTTATCGCTGCAACTTCATTAGAGTTGAACCAGTAATTGCGATGAAGGCGTTAACCATTAAGCCGTATAGGCCAGGGTGGAATCCCCAGACCTTGCCATTTACCACGAAATCGAATGGACCAAAGGCAAGTCCAAGTGCAATCATAAGGCCTGCTATGAGACCAACCAGAACAGGGGTTTTTCTTAGGCAAGGGAAATGAATTCCAAGCATGAATGCCGGTGCTAGCTGAACTAACACGTCGAACTTTCGATCAATAAGGGCAATTAGAGAAGCATGGTCCTTCAAAAACAGAGCAAGTAATACAAGCAGACTGACAACTAGCCATGAACACCGTTTGCCGATTTTGGTGAGTCTGGGCTGGTCTGCGTCAGAGGTGATATGTACCGCATATATGTCCTTCGTGAACATTGATGATATTGAAAGCATGGCAGAATCTGCTGTCGACATGAGTGCGGCGAGCACGGCACTGAAGATGACCACAACCACCGTATAACCAAGCAGTGAGTTTTCCTGAATAATTCTTAATAGTCTCGCTAAAACTTGATCTGTAGCGGCCCCTTCTAGACCCGGGATATAGGCTAGAGCGTAGATTCCAGCAATAACAGCAATTAGTGCGGTAGTGAATGGCATAAATGCCATCATGGCGAGACTTCGATTCATTATGCGGCTTGATTTTGCGGCATAGATTCTCTGAATTGCATGAGGATAAAGAGCCCCTCCCATACCGAGGACTAAAATATAGCTTAGCCATTCTCGAAGCATTGCTGGATCGGGCCTTGCAACCTTAAATGAATCAGATGATATAGCTATCTTCTCAGTGGCTGCTGATAATGGACCAAATTGGTCAAACAGCAGCAGAAGTAGTACAAAAAAGCTAATCATGAGTATGCTGCCTTGTATGACATCCGTCCAAGCGATAGCACGAATTCCACCAAGAGTGCCGTAGATCAACATGACTAGGGCAAGCCCAACAACACCGTAGTTATATGCTTGATCGCCATAACTAGGACCAGCTAACCCCTGAAGAGCTCGTCCCATCGTCATCAGTTGAGCCAATAGATAGTTGCTCAATGCGATGATCATAACGATAGATCCAATCAAGGAGATGGCTTTGGATTGATATCGATCTTCGAGATAATCCGTCGGGGTTACATAACCCCGAGAGCGAGACAGGCTATGCAGTTTTGGAGCAAACGCCAAGTAAAAAACGATGATTGCTAGCATATAATGAACGGCAATTAGCCAACCAAAACCAACTCTGTAGGTTGCGCCAGCTACACCAAAGAAAGTATTACCGCTGTATTGTGTTGCGTAGAGGGTTAGAAGTAGGACGATGAACCCAAATCCTCGTCCAGCTAGGTAGAAATCTTGAAGCGTATCTTCTTTACGAGCAGCCCGGCCAGCCCATCCTAAGAGCAGGAGTGAGGCGAGATAAAGCGTAATAAATACCCATGCGCCCGGCCCGAAGGGGAGGATGTCATTCATCAGTGATCATCATTTTCTGGGCCACTGAGAAAAACCCAAGCAGTAAAAATTGATGTAGTTAGCAAAACCATAAGTGTTGAAATGACCCAGAGAGGCAAACCGTAGATATGCCGCATATCGTTTGACGGCCAATACCAAGGAATTGCCAGTGCTAAGAAAATCAAATAAATGAAAACGATCCAGAAGCGTGGTTGTTTGGGTTTTTCCACGTATATTTTTCCAGTGAGGCGTAAGTACTCAATCTACTATGGAATATCTTGAAAGTAATCTTCTGTATAGCCAAAGATCGAGAACATAATGGATGAACACTCTAACCTAGAGTAGTATCAGGCAGATATCGAATAGCCGAATAAAAATATAATAAATTGGCGCCATGTAATGTAAGTGGTATTGAGGCGCTAAAAACTCGGGAGAAACTCATGTTCGTCGCTACGTATCGTAGGGTAATCACCTTTTTAACTGCTATCTGTTTCGCTTTGGCTGCAGGATGCAGCGCCCAAGATGGCGCCCAAGATGTTGCCCAAAGTAGTGTCCAAGATGGCACCCAAGATGGAAATTTCCAGTTTCGGCTGGAAGAGGCGCGAATTGACGACGTTCATCAAGCTATTCAGGGAGGGCAGCTTACTTGCCAAGGCCTTGTGCAGATGTACATTGATCGTGCTCAAGCCTATAACGGTGTTACGAATCAATTAGTCACAAGCGATGGAGAACCAGTCGCTTCTGCGTTTGGTATGGTGCGCGCAGGTTCGGAAGTGGAATACCCTACTGAAACAAGGTCGATCACCGAATTTCTACCTAATTTTGAAGATTATCAGGGGCCTCCAATCGAGTTTGGGCGTATGGAACCCACGGCTTCTGATCCTTCTGTCCAAGCACAGTATGGAATGACTGTGGGAATGCCGAATGCAGGGCAGACCAATTCTCTTGGAACTTTGAATATTCGTGGTGAACGATCGGTTACTTGTAAAGGCGATGCTGACCGACATCCGGCAATCGGCCCACTGCCTGCTAATGCGCCAGCCGTGTGCGAGGATTTTCGACAATATCCAGACGCTCTTGAAGTAGCGATGCAACTGGATACGGAATATGGCACTGAACCAGATCTGAACACTATGCCCATGTATTGCATTCCGTTCAGTCTTAAAGATCCTTTTGATACAAAGGATATGCGTACGACAGCGGCCGCAGATGCACAATATGACATTGATTTTGCGCCAACCGACCATACCTTGGTTGCTCAGCTTCGTGAGAAAGGAGCAATTATTTATGCTAAGGCGGTTAACACTGAATACAACGGCCGTGGTTGTGGACGAAGTGGTTGTAATCCTGGTGGAAGGCATGAGCCAACTATGGTTTTACCATCGACTTTAGGTTTCCAGCGTAGTTCTTGGTCGGGCAATCCAAGCAATGTGTACGACACCACAAGAGCCCCTTCGATTGGCTCCAGTTCAGGTTCTGCAGTATCGGTTAGCAGTAATCTTGCAATGTGTAGCCTGTGCGAGGAAACGAGCATGTCCTGCCGAGGACCAGCAAATCATAATTCGGTGGCATTAATTCTTCCTCATAAAGCCTTGATTTCCTTTCTCGGTAACGCGATTGGTTCAGATATTTATTTTGATCGCACCGGGATTCACTGTCGCTGGATAGGTGATTCAGCCAAAGTGCTAGACGCGATGAAGGATTCACAGGAAGGCTATTACGACCCGCGAGACATGTGGACTACTGTTCCTAGGGCTAGCATTTTGGAGGATGGCTACGCTAGGCATATTGTGGAAGATGCGCAAGAGGGGGCACTCCGCGGTATACGTATCGGAATAATTCGAGAATCTATGCTGACCTTCCCAGGCGTCCGTGCAGATGAGCCGATCGCTAATGCTGCGGCAAGTGAAATCAAAGAAGTGCTTGGGGGGATGCTTGGTGCAACTCTGGTGGAATCCGTGGACCCGTTGTGGCCAGATGATCCTGAAATTGAGAACATGACTCCCTCGTATACAGATGCTCTGGCGCAACTTGTTCCAGTGCTTTTCCCCGATATGCTGTACTGGCTTGACAGTGATGGACAGCCGTTATTTCCTGATTTTGCTGCAAGTATTACACCCACGGAATTTGCCCCTGGCATTGTCCATGGTTCCGGTGAGATGAGTCCAATCGATTATATGGTGGCGCTTGCTGAGGGTGAAGTGCCAGTTCCTGAGGGATTTAATTTACGATCTATTCTAACGATGGGTTTGTCAAATGCTTTTAAATTCCATGTAAACCAGTATCTTGCGCGCCGTTCTGCAGATTGGGAGGAGCGGGGTTATAGCGAGACCTTAAATGATTTTGCTACTCTGAATGAACGCTCTAAGTTTTGGGGAGATGATGCAAGGGCTTGGTTTAAGAACTGGGAAGAGAAGGAAGACATACGCCGCTCACTTGGGGAACGCCAGGGAATTGATGAACGTGTGAAGTTGCGTGAGCTCCTACGTCGAGTCGAGATGAAAGTGATGATGGAGAATGACCTAGATCTCGTCGTGCGTCTTCATAGCTCATTGGTTCCAGGAAAAATAGGTCTATCGCCGCAACCGCAACCTGAAGGTGATTTTCGTGGGGAATTACAATCGGGGCCCTATGCAGGGTTGACTGAAGTGCTTATACCAGCAGGTTATGTGCAGACAGCCTATGATCCGGTATTCACGCTTAGTGAGGATCATCAGCGTTATATCCCGACAAACAATAATTCGGCTACAACAGCCTCAGGACCGGGGTTGCCATTTTCGTTGGTTTTCAGGGCAGAACCTGGTCAAGAGGATGTAATTCTGAGAGTAGCCTCGTCCTATCAATCGGCTTCAAACCGTCGCGTTTCACCACCGGCTTTCCCGCCCTTACAAGGGGAACCGTAAAGAGAAAGCTAATCTAATTAGATAAGCTTTTATGGGCTTCGTAGAACAGAAAATGGCTTTGAAATGTCTGTTAGCTTGTGTCTTTTATATGGCACTACTGTTATCCGCTAGGGCTCATCATGCGGAGATAGGTATAGACACGGAAAGTTTGGTTGAGTTTGAAGGTAGAGTCACCGAATTTAGCTGGAGAAATCCTCATGTCTATATAGTCGTGAATTTGGCTGAAGACGAGACAGAATGGACGGTGCAGACGTCATCAACTCTCACGATGACACGTGTTGGTTGGAACCGTGATTCACTTTCTGTAGGGGATTACGTGACCGTGCGAGCTAGCCCTGCTCAGGATGGCCGGTCATATGGCATTCTGCGAACGATAGAAAAAGAAGGCGGGATCGTTCTGCCAACATCATTTGATAGTGATTCTGGGGAACCCTTGCTCAATCAGCCAGAGGTTACAGCCCTTGCTGAGACTATGTCAGGACGCTGGAGGGCAGATACTTCTAAGCTTGACACCTATCCAGGGGGGTTTGATGGGTTTTTCCATGCGAATATGAATCTGACGGAAAAGGGTCGTATTTCTCAGAGTGGATACAATGCACTCTCGTTCGATAATCCAGCTTCTAGGTGTATAGGACCCCCGGCCCCAGCACTTATTATCTATACAAATCTATATCCTTTGGAAATACAAATTAACGATGAGGACAACACCGTCGTGTTTCGCACTGAGTATTTTGATGAACTTCGGACAGTCTACATGGATGGTAGGGAGCACCCGGATAGTGGGGTAAGGTTTCCTGGGGGACATTCCATTGGACGATGGGAGGGGGATGTATTAACTGTAGAGACTAGGCTTTTCTCAGATCACCGTTCGCCATACCAAATTGGTGTTCCTTCGGGATCTCAGAAACATTTAGTAGAGCGTTATCAGTTGATCGATGGGGGCGCTCGCCTTACCGTTGAGTTTGTATTGGAAGATCCAGAGTACATGCTTGAGCCATTGACGCACACGCGAGAGTTAATTTATTCCCCTGAGGTTGAAATGGTTCGTTTTGGTTGCAACCAGGAGTCGACTCAGCGGTTTGTGCCTGGTTGATTGGGATTCTGTTAGTTTCATGTCTTAAGCAGATCCTCGTAGGTAATACCCATGATTTTCGTAACCGGGTTCCCAGCAATGACAGCTTTGTTCATGAGTCTTTCCTGGTTGGTGATTTGTTCCGCTCTTTCAATTACTTCTTTCGCTATTGTACGTGGAATAAATACCACGCCAGTGCCATCGGCTATTACAAAATCACTGGGGTCTACGGTAATCTCTCCTACCCGAACTGCAACATTCACTGCAGATTCATAGATTCTTCCCCGGGCTGTTCTGGGAGTAGTGGAACGAGAAAAAACAGGTAGTCCGAGTTCTTCAAACTCATCTACATCACGGGCTGGGCCCTCAACTATTATGCCTCGAATACCTTTGACTTTGGCTGCTGCCGCTAATAGACCACCCCAGCCAGCAGCATCAATGCCACTCCGCTGCTCAACGACAATAATATCTTCTTCTGTCGCTGCCTCGATAGAACGTGTGCCCAGATGATTTTTTACACGACCGGGGGACTTTCCAGCCGAAAGCGTGACGGTTTTAACGCGTCCGCTGATTCTGGATGTGGTTGAACGCCGGATTAGACCAGTAACTGCGCCTGCTACCCCAAGACTATCTAGCGCGTCAGAAACTGCACAGGTATCTAAGTTTTCTAATCGATCAAGTAGTTCTTTGCTCAATTTTAAATTCTCAATTTCTATATCTAATTAGTATCAATGGTCGTTCGGAGTTTTACAAAAAAAATACTAAGATATTAATGAAAATCTCAGTTAATGAGATAACTTATCCTGCTAACTAGATAAAGAAGCAACCATGATAGTTCTCTCCAGGACAGGGGCATTTAAGGCCTACTCGGTGGTAAACTTATTGATAAGCGACGCGCTGATTTTTTCGGGGGATTCATGGTGATTATTTGTGTTCAATGCAAGTCTGATGTTTCTCAGTATGTTTTGCTGAGATTAAAGCTTGTAATGGTTGTGCTAGCCAGCTCTTTTTTTGTTTTTTCAGGGTGTACAACGGGTGAGGTTCCTGCTGATTCCGAACCTGTTGATCCTCAGGTTACGCCTGTTGATCTATCTGGTGTTTGGAGTACAAATAGTTTCGATACGTTAGACAATCCAGATTGGGACATTGTGGGACAGTTTTCCAGCAGACTAACTACGGAAACCTATGAGCATCTACAAACTCTTCTTTATGATTCAACTAACGATCATCTATCTGCAACCGAGATTATTGATGCTCTAGAGGAGCATACTTTTGCAGTAATTGATGATCGGCTTACTGAGACAGGACGTTCTGTAGGTAACGCCTTTGATCTTGCTGATGACCCGGCTATTCAGTGCGAGTCTTTTGGAATCTTTCGAACGGTGCTGCATTCAGACCCGATAGAGTTCGAAGTTTTGGATGATAGGATTATCATCACAGGTGAAGATTTAACGGTAGATCGCACAGTTTATTTGGATGGTCGTAATCACCCAGAAGAGGGTGTAAAAAGTCCTATCGGACACTCGATAGGTTGGTACGAGGGACGTACATTGGTTGTTGAAACTGTGAATATTTCTTCAAATTTAGCAGACGACTCCCTTGCTATACACAATAGTGATGGGGCAAAAGGTCTTGAACGCTATACCATTAGTTCAAACGGTAGAAATCTTGATGTAGAGCTCACTATTGATGATCCTGTGATGTTTCGCGAACCTTTAATAATTAAACGCCCGCGTGTTTTGACGCCAAATGTAGAGCTGGATCGGCAGCCTTGCGAATCTATATCAGGGCAATTCTGAGAGGATAATGGATTGAAAAATAAAATATTTAGCTTTGTCTTTAGTATGGTTCTGGGGATACCTTGTGCATCAGCTCATCATAATTTTGCTGCACATTACCGGACTGAAGAGATAGTTGAGATCTCGGGCGTTGTAACCGAGTTTCGTTTTGTAAACCCGCATGCTCGAGTGTATGTTGAAACGACTAGTGTCGCAGGAAATATAGAGGTCTGGATGGTTGAGGGAGATGCCTCAGTTGCTCTTAGAAGATCTGGTTGGAGCGCAGATCAACTCAAGCCTGGAGATCGAGTCGAGATTACGGGCAATCCATCTCGCAGTGGGGCCAACATGCTTGGTTGGAAAACGCTAAGACTGGCTGATGGGATCGATATTGGTGGTGGTAGTGGGCGTTTAGAGGAACGATTGAGTATTTTGAATGCTAGCTTGTCACGGTTTCGTGATCAGCGTGACAGATAATATTTGCTACTAGTATTGTTAGGTTTCAACGAGATTTTTTCTAAAAGGCAGTATTGATGGGTTTGGTTTGTAAGGCTTTAAGCAGCTTTTTGGTCCTGAGCCTGATAGGTCCAAATAGTTTGTTGCTTGCACAAGAGCCCACCTTGCTGCGGGTATATAGTTCTAATGGCGTTAAAGCCGTTTTAGAAGACTTGCACCTAGACATTGAACGTACTATAGAAGCAACGCTTAGTTTTGAGTTCAGCACCTCGAGAACTTTGGCTGATAAGGTTTTATCAGGAGAGTCATTTGATGTTGTCATACTTACTCCGGCCTTAATTGATGAACTGATTGCATCAAAAAAAGTAGACTCGAATTCTCGTTCCAAATTTTCACAGGTGGGAGTTGGCGTGGGTTCCAGACAAGGTGAGCTGGTAAAAAGTGTGAGTACGTTGGATGACCTTAGAGAAGTTCTGCTTGGAGCTGAGTCAATAGCATACGGGGAAAATGGTCAGAGCCGTCGCACCAATGAGGCCAGTTTTGCAACGCTTGGTATTACTGAAGAAGTACATAAAAAAAGGAGATTAACCGGGCCAGGAAAGGGACCCCAGCTTGTGGCAGAAGGTGAGGTTGAATTAGTGTTAACCTTGGTTAGTGAGCTTATCCGAGAGCCTGGCGTTCAGTTTCTCGGCGTCTTGCCGCCAGAGGTTCAAAGGTATATTCAATTTGAAGCGGCCATGGGTATTGCAGTAAAAGATTCTGTTAATGGAAGAGAATTTATTCGTTTTCTTTCAAGTCCAGAGTTTTCCAGTGCTTTGAAAAAACACGGTTTGGAGTTTATTAGTCAGTAGGCTCGTATGAATTGATTGGTCCGAATAAGGTATGACCTAGAGGTTTAGGTCATAGTAATTAGAACTAGGCTAGAGAGAAATCTCGAAAAATCCTGAATTGGAGGAGAATATGTTAAGACTCCGAGTGCTCGCATTTATGCTGGTTGTATCTGTCATGAGTTCTTCTGTGGCGCTGTCACAGCATGGTATGCCAGGAGGTATTCCCATGAGTTTCTTCGTTACCAGTGAGACGATTGGAAACGGAGGTGATTTAGGCGGATTAGAAGGGGCAGATGCTCATTGTCAAAAACTCGCTACTGACGTCGGCGCAGGAGATCAAACATGGCAAGCCTATCTTAGTACCCAGGCTAGGCCCGGAAAGCCCGCTATTAACGCTCGCGATCGTATCGGGAATGGTCCATGGCATAATTATGATGGAGTGATGATTGCTAGCAGTATTGCCCACTTGCATGGAGATACCTTAGAGCTTGCTAGGATGGGCAATAATTTGCATAAACAAAGTGGATTGACCGAGAAAGGCGCCATCGTGCCTGGTTTGTATGACTATCTCGATTCTAGAGATAATGATTGGGAATACGTTAAGAACACTCCTTATTCTAATCGTCATGAAGTGTTAACAGGATCTCAGCCGGACGGCCGAGCATATTCGCCAGATAATGATTATACCTGTGATAATTGGACTAGCAGTGAAGATCCCGATTCTGAGCTTGGGGTTCCTGGTCTATACGGTGGTCCGGGTAGACCTAATGTGCAAATTGGGTTTCCTGATCGAGAAGGCGGTGGCAATGGTTCTTGGAATTCATCACATGGCACTCGCGGCTGCAGTCAGGCCGCTTTACCTAAGACACATGGTATTGGTCAGTTTTACTGCTTTGTGATTACAGGAGAAAACGAATGAATAAGGTATTATTAGCTGTTGTTTTTTCAGTTATTTTTTTCGTAATTGAGCCTCCTGTATTGATGGCCCAAGGTGTGGGCTATCATGCCCTGAGGAATTTCATTCCGTCTGAGGTCATGTCCTTTTTTGTTACTAGTGAACCGATCGGGAACGGTGGCAATCTGGGAGGATTAGAAGGGGCTGATGCACATTGTCAAAGATTGGCCACTAATGCTGGAGCAGGTCATCGAACTTGGCGGGCTTATCTCAGCACACAAGCGCAACCTGAGAAACCAGCTATCAATGCTCGTGACAGGATCGGGGATGGTCCGTGGTATCACGCTAAAGGACTGCTACGCCGACCTATAAAAACATCTGAAATTCATGGTGACACGCTCGTCGAGGCACAGCGTGGTTCTAACTTATTCAAAGCGTATGCGCTTACAGAAAAAGGAAATGAAATCAATGGTGTTGGGGACCCAATGCCAAATTTACACGATATGTTAACGGGTACTCAGCCAGATGGTCGTGCCTTTGCAGCAGATATTGACCGTACCTGTAATAACTGGACCAGTAATGGTGAGGGCTCTGCTCAGGTTGGTCACTCTGATCGCATCGGTCATGGGAACCAGTCATGGAATTCTTCACACTTTACAACGGGTTGCAGTCAGGAAGATTTTGCCAGTTGGAATGGGGCGGGGTTGTTCTATTGTTTTGCTATTGATTGATATAGCAAAGTATTCCTTCAAAGGTTGAGCATAGGGTGGCTGCATAGCAGCTAATTGTGCTGCTTTATTGTTAGATTGTGGTTGCCCATAAAAATCGCATCTAGGACGTTAATTTATTATTACTCTGGTTGTAATTAATAGTCACTAAAGGATTTTAGGCTGCCTCAGCTCAAACGCATTTTT
>Ga0115002_10002145_pt1 | contig 26128 bp, 18 predicted proteins | sample ArcticOcean_MG_C_8_FD_89576 | JGI IMG/M metagenome (GOLD analysis project Ga0115002, IMG submission 89576) | Marine microbial communities from western Arctic Ocean - ArcticOcean_MG_CB11_86 | ecosystem: Environmental > Aquatic > Marine > Oceanic | place: Arctic Ocean: Canada Basin | collected... | reverse complement strand
GCTGCGGCCGATCACCCGGCGCGACACGCACTGGTGGAGTTGGTCAATCTGCACGACGAAGGTCTCACCTTCGAGCCAATCCATCGCGTCGTCTTCAACGTCGACCACAGCGTCCTACTCGCAGCGATGACCGACGACTACCGGCGCCAGGGCTCGACGGTTGAGATCGACTACGTCGACGACCGGTCGATGTGGCAACAGACCTGCGACGGACTCGTTGAAGGCGACGATCATCACATTCCGTGGGTCGCAGGTAGCCGCGACGGCAAAACGTATCAGGGAATCCTGACCATTCACCAACCCACCCATGAACTGGAAGCAGTATCACTGCAGGAGTTCCTTGATGGCTTTGGCCAGCAACACGGTGAACTGCAAGTTGACTACATCCACGGTGCCCAAGCGACACAAGAGGTCGGATCCAAAGCCGGGAATGTTGGCCTCGTGTCGCAGGTCATCGACAAACACGCCTTGTTCCCAACGATTGTTCAGGATGGACCCTTGCCGCGCAAGAGCTTCTCCCTCGGTGAGGCGGAAGAAAAGCGCTACTACCTCGAATGTCGCCGCCTGTCGGAGGGTGATCTGTCACCATGACGGCTGGGCCAGGCCCCATGACCCCGGCCCAGGCCGGGGTGCTGGGATTGGTACAGGGACTCACCGAGTTTCTTCCCATATCCTCCACAGCGCATTTGCGCATCGTACCCCACTTCCTGGGCTGGAGCGATCCTGGGGCGGCCTTCTCAGCGGCTCTTCAACTGGGAACACTGCTCGCTGTCTTCGTTTTCTTCGCCGGGGATATTCGCCGCCTGACAGTGGCCGCCATCGACGGACTCGTGCACCGTGACCTGCGCCGTAGTCCCGATACGCTCATGGCCTGGGCAATCGTGCCTGCGACCATTCCTATTGTCGTTTTCGGCCTTGGCTTCAAGGACTACATCGAAAACGAGCTGCGCAATCTGAGTGTCATCTCGACAGCGCTGATCGTTCTGGCGCTGTTGCTGCTGTTGGCAGAGAGCGTCAGTGGACGTGATCGCAGTCTCGGACAATTGACCTTCTGGCGAATTCAGATCATCGGTTGGTGCCAGGCCCTGGCCCTCGTGCCTGGTTGCTCACGGTCGGGATCAACGATCATGGGGGGGCTCTTCGTCGGCCTGTCCCGCCATGCGGCGGCACGCTTTTCTTTTCTCTTGGGTTTGCCCGCCATCGCCGGCAGTGGCCTCTTTGAACTGATGGAACTAATCGCCGCCGATCTGGGAACAGATGGCCTTGTAAATCTGGCCATCGGCATTGGCGTGGCCGCAGTCAGTGGCTACGTCAGTATTGGTTTCCTCCTGCGCTTCCTCGAACGATTCGGTACCCATGCCTTCGCCCTCTATCGCATTGCATTAGGTTTCGGCATCCTCTATAGCCTGCACGTCGCCTGACCAGGCACGTGCCAACGACGGGTCTCCCATGTATCCCAACCCAATCAAACAGAAACTCGCTGATGGTCAGGTTGTGTTCGGCACAGCCCTGGCCGCTTTTTCCCCTCATATTGCCGGACCGACATTGGACACGGGCATCGATTTTCTCTGGATCGACACAGAGCACATGCCCTACGGGTCTGAGGCCCTCGACACGATTCCCGTGTTGGCGCGCCAGCGGGGTGTCGCCCCCATGATCCGCGTCGCCAACAATGACCCAGCCTTGATCAAGAAGGCCTACGATGTCGGCGCCGTGTTGGTGATGATTCCGCAGGTGAATACCGCAGAGGAAGCGGCCGCCGCCGTAGACGCCGCCCACTATCCACCGGAAGGCAATCGTGGTCTGTCTCCCATGTGGACGCGGGTCGGTGGCGAGGACTGGAATGAGGTTCTTGAAACGGCCAACGACGAGACACTGCTGATCTGCCAACTGGAGTCGAAGCAGGCCTGGGACAACCTCGACAAGATTGCCGCTGTGGGCGAGATTGACATCATTCTCGTAGGGCCCCTCGATCTGTCCGCTTCGCTCGGTGTCATGGGCAAAACCGAGTCACCGGAGGTACAGAGTATTATGGAGGAAGTACCCAAACGCCTCGAGGGAACGGGCATCATCGTCGGCACGACACTGATGGATGTAAACGAAATCGAACAGAAGATCGACTGGGGCTATCGCTTCCTGAATGTTGGTAGCCCGATTGCCTATGGCGTGCCAGTCGTCACACAACACATCGCGCGACTCAAGTCTTACGCTGGACGTTGACACTTCCCGCCCCCTGACAGAGGCCCCATGAATTCGCATCGTCATTACATCGTCGCCCTGTTGGGCCTTGTTCTGCTCGGCACAACCGCCGGCGCCCAAGAAGACTATCCGCCGGGAACATTCCAACTGACACCACGTATCGACCTGGGACTGCAACCAGTGCGTGTGCATGTGCCACCGCAGTTTGACCACCTGCCCCAGGATCTGACGCTAAATTTGCCCCCCGGCTTCCGCGCTAGTGTGTTTGCCTCCTTCGAAAACTTCAATCGCCCACGATTCATGGCTTTCGACGATCGTGGGGTGCTGCACGTAGCCAACATGGACAATGATGAAATTCTGGCCCTCCCCGATCGAGACGGCGATGGTACGGCCGATGAATCGATTGTCGTGGCGACTAATTTCGACAGACCCCATTCGCTGCAGTTCTATAATGGCGATCTGTATGTGGGTGATCGCCCCCGCATTCTGCGCTATAGCGACCAGGATGGGGACGGGATCTACGAAGAGCGGAATATTTTTGCGGATAATATTCCGTCCAGTGGATCACACTCGACGCGCACCCTCGTCATCGACGAACCCGGTGGAAAGATGTATCTGGGTGTGGGTTGGCCCTGTGATCTGTGCCGCAACCGTGGTGCCGAACGTGGTTCGGTCCTGCAGTTCAACCTCGACGGCACAGGTCGGCGCGTGTATGCCACGGGTGTGCGCAACCTGATCGGCATGGATATCCACCCCGCCACAGGGCAATTGTGGGGTACAAACAATGGCCACGATAAGGAAGGCGTCGATGCGCCACCGGAGTGGATCGATGTCATTCGGGATGGTGGCTTCTATGGCATCCCCTTCGCCTATGGCTATCAGGTGTGGGCCGATTTCACCAACCCAAGCTATCGGGCACTCCTGCCGATCACTCCTGCCGATTCGGCCCGCGTGGCCACCATGCAGCGACCAGCAGCCATGGTTCCGGCGCACACAGCGCCCATGGCCATCCACTTCTACGACCACGATCAGTTCCCCGCCAAGTATCGGCATGTGGCGTTCGTCGCCTTGCATGCCGGGCACGCCTATCTGGCACCGATCGAAGGGTACTCCGTTCTGGCTTTGTTCTCTGAGCCGGATGGCAGTCGTGCTCGGATCGGCGATTTCATCACCGGCTTTCAGACCGGTGTCGAGGTCGAAGACGTATGGGGTCGTCCCAATGGGATCGTCACCGGGCCAGATGGCAGCCTCTACGTCAGCAGTGACCGCGACAACTATGTGATTCTGCGAATTCAGCACGGACAAGTTGCTGCGGATTGGGGACGTCACAACCTGCCGGATACCCTTGCTGTCGGTGCGCCCGTGAGTATCGATGCCACCGTCCATGTGGAGAGACCTGCTGCCGACGGCGCTCCCCTGGTGGTGACAGCGGATCTGAGCCAGCTAGGTGGGCCCTCAGAGGTGGATCTTTTGCCAGCAGGCGATGACTTCCGACTGCAGTTCCGCATGGTGGCGCCGCCAGATCTTCGGCCAGGCCTCAAGAAGGTCCGTGTTCGCGTACACGCCGCAGGTTCTCCTGCAGAGCAGGACCTGCACCTGGGTTGGCAGATCGCCGTATTGCCGGTGCGCCAGCAGCAGGACCTGCTGATTTACGATGAGGTTCTTGCCGATGGCTGGACACTGATCAACAAGACCTCCTTCGAAGATCGGACGCATGATCTGCAGGAGGACCTCTTCGCCTTCAGTGGCGACGTATCGACCTCCTTCCGCACCAATTCAGGTGATTGGGACTGGGTTCTGCGTTACCGCCCACCTGAGCCTCTGGATCCGACCCTCTTCGAGCGAGTCAGCTTCGCCTTTCATCCGGGTCCCCTCGATTGGCGCAATGGCGAGGACTTCAACATCTACATCGCCGGTCACCTCCTCGACCTGATTGAAGAAGGACTTGTCGATCCGGCGATCAAGGAATGGCAGACTGTTGAAATTCCACTAGCTCGTTTTGGGCGGGCCGCACCCATTCAGGAAATCACGTTCGGTGGTGATTTCAGCGCTCGTATCTATCTCGATGACTTGCGTCTGCGGGGAGCATCCGCTCGTACGGCTATCCTCGAAGAAGAATCATCGCCATCGGCTTTTGCCCTGGCTCAGAGCTACCCGAATCCCTTCAACAGTGCGACGGTGATCGAATACCAGATACCTGCAGCAGAACGAGTCAGACTGCGGATCTACAATCTCTCGGGACAGGTCGTGACAGATCTCGTCGATGAGGCTCTAACAGCCGGAACCTATCAGACACAGTGGGATGCACGCGATGACGCGGGTTATCCCGTGGCCAGTGGCGTCTACCTGTATCGATTGCAGGCCGGTGACCGGGTGCTGAGTCGAAAGCTCGTGCTCGTGCGCTAACAACGATGACGGTAAGTACCGATGTAGATCGCTGGATCTTTGGTGAAGCGTGGACGGGATCGCAGATCCAGGACCACGTGACGACCCTCTGCGACACGATCGGACCGCGCTGGTCGGGGACTCAGGCAGAATGGCAGACGATCGACTACATACGATCCGTCATGGCGGGATGTGGACTTGATCGTGTGGAAGTGGAAGAATTCGATTTCGTCAGCTGGTCCTGGTCCAGGGCGAATGCGTGGGTGCTTGCGGATCAGGCTGACAGATTTGATCTCGACATTCTGCCCTTCATCCGTTGTCCCTCTTTCCGGGTCGATGCCCAGATCGTTGATGTCGGTTTTGGTACGCAGCGGGAAATCGACAAGGCAGGACCCTTGAATGGTCGCGTCGCGATCATGGCCATGGCCCACGAACCATTCTCCGAGCCGATTCCTCCCGCCTATCGCTTACGCCAGGTTGCTGCCGCCGGCGCGAGCGCTGCGATCGTCATCGACCCAAAAACAGGTGGGCGCCGAGAATATCACTCTGCCCATGACTCACGGGATCCCGACTTTGATCACCCGCCTCTGCCCTGCGTGGCAGCCACACGTGAGGACGCCGCGCGATTGCGACGGACTCCGGCTGCGCGGATCCATATAGACGTGGAGACGGCGGCACCGCGTGTCCAGAGTGCCAATGTTCATGGGGTCCTTGAAGGGGAACTCTGGCCCGAGGAAGACCTGGTCCTCGGCGGTCATCACGACACGGTCTTCGGCACGCCAGGTGGCAACGACAATTCATCTGGAACCATTGCCGTCCTTGAGACAGCACGCGTGCTGGCCCAACTACGCAAGACACTCGGCACACGCCCGGGCCGTTCCATTCACTTTGTGACCTATGCTGCAGAGGAACAGGGCTTTCACGGTGCCAGCCAATTTGTCACCCGCCACTATGCGGCAGAGCATCGTCCGCGGTTGGCACTGAATCTTGATGAACTGTCAGCGGGCCCGATGAAAGGCATCGTGCTCGGATTCGAACACCTTCGCCCGCTCGTTCAACAACAGCTCGACACGATGGGAGACGGCTTGGCCTGCCACGTGATGGCGCAACTGGACAACTCCTCCGATCACTTTCCCTATCTGCGCCGTGGCATGGATGCTGCCCATCTGTGGCGCTGGCGCTTCCGCTCTCGACATGCGGAGGCCGACTTTCATCATGAACCTGCAGATACGGCGGACAAATTGAATGTTCGCGAACTCAAGGAATATGTGGCGCAGATGTCGCGCTTGATGCTGCGTCTGTCTCAGGTCGAACCCGGCGCCTGGCCGCAGCTTGGTGTATCAACAGACGATGCTGCCGCCCGCGTCGAGGCTGAACGTGGCAGCGTCGTGCGGGTGTTCTGACTGTGGCACCTCATCGCGATCCAACTCACTTTGAGCGCTGATCAAGACCGCTTCTTCTGATTCACCAAACAGATCCACGGAGACACACAGAATGACTCGCTGCCATTTCGCCTGGTCCCCCCGGTTGCTGCAGTGCGGTCGTACGACGCGCCTTGCTCTGCGGGCCGACGCACCTGATGTCGCCGTTGACCTAGGGAACTTCACCGAAGTAGATCGCCGGTGGTCGGACAAACAGGGCACACTCTATCTCTATGTTCGCGCACCGCTGGCATCGGCCGACGAGGTGGTCCACGCGCAGTCAGGAGCGCAGCAGGCGTCGGCGACCATCGGCGTGCGCAGCCTCGATCAGATGCGCCAACCGATCACCTTCCGTGAGACCACCTATCCAAGACGCTGGCCTCTGGGCGTCGCCTCTACACCGTCTACCAAACGTGGACAGGTTCTGCACGATCTGCCCCTGTCGGAACCGAGTGCAGAAACGGTCTCTTTCTGGCTCAACTTTGACGATGCAACACTTTGGCGGCAGTTGCCTGTGGCGGAGTTGCCTCGCGCCCATTTTGTCAATTGCCATCAGGGATGCCCCGGGTGTGGGACGGAGGTCTTCACTCACAGTGGTTTCTATCCGTGGATGCGCAATCACTTGCCAGGGAATTTCAAGTCCGAGTGTCCTGAGTGTGGCCTCGTCTTCCCAGACAATGATGTCCTTGCAGGAGACTTCTCCGGCGCGCACAGTGGCTTGGACCCACAGCAGAGCATCATCGATGACGGCTACGGATACGTCGATGCAGACGGCCATCTGTTTCTCTTCACCGCGACCTATTGCCGGGATCAGACCCGGGCCTTTGGCGCAAGCGTCGGCGTCATGTCGGCTCATGCACGGCAGCTGGGTGCGGGCCCTGAGGGGGAAGAGGCACGACGATGTCTAAGCCTCATGTTGCTACGCTATGCAGCAGAGGAAGTCTATCTGGCCGCCGTACCACAGTTCCGCTATGGGCCGACCCTTGGGACAGAGCTCATGTGGCAATGGACGACGACTGGGCAGACCGATTGGGCCAGTGAACCGGATCCTGTTGCCGCCCTCTATCGCATGGGCTCGCAACGTTACTGTATCGACACACCCTATATCACCGAGACCCTGGCCATCGCCTATGACACGGTGTGGCCCATGCTGGGCGAGGATGAGCAGATCGTCGAAAGAGCACGGGCCTGCGGCCTGGAGGTGGGGTCACCGGCAGGGGCAGTGGAACTCGTAGAGCAGATGCTGCGGTCGCTGCTGCAAGTGCATCTCGATGGAGGTGCCTCCAGTAACCTTCCCCGCGTCAGTGAGGGTGTGCTGGTGGCCCTGCGGGTACTACAACGTGGCGACGGTCACGATGCATTGACCTGGATCTATGATGAAGGTCCGGACGAACTTCGCGTGTTCACATCGAATGATTTCTTTCCCGATGGCACACCTCCAGAGGCAACCGGCGGATACAACAACATTCACACAAATGGTCTGTTCGCCCTCGAGCATCATCTTCGGCAACTCAAGGCAGATCAGCCCGGTGCGTATGATGAGCAGCAATTCCCCTCGATGCTGGCCGATCCCCGTGCCGCACGAGTCGCGCTGGCACCTCATGAAATCTCCATGACCGGTGGAGCCTATCTCGGATTCGGAGACGGAGGCGGGCCAGTTCAGTCACCGCAAGACACGGATGCCTTTCACGCACCACTGGCTCCACGAGCTCTGGCATGGGCCGCACAATACACGGCAGACGAAGCGGTAGCCCGCATCCACGCGGCAGTGACAGCACGCCAGTTCGTGTCGCAAGGGATGACAATTCTCGACGGCGTCGGTCTGGCCGTCCTGCGCAGTGCTGGCACGCCTGAGCATGCGGCAGCTGGCATCGTCTATGGAGACACGTCCGGTCACCGCCACCAGGATCTGCTTGATGTGCAGCTGTGGGTGAAGGGACAACCCTTTCTGTCTGATCTCGGCTACCCGCAGTCCTGGGCTTCGAGAGTTCGCTGGGAGGGCCATTGGGCCACGCACAACACAGTATGGGCCACGATTCCGGGAGTCTCGAGCGATTTGGCTGGCCGTGGACGTGTGCTACGCAGCATCGAGATGGAGGGCCTGCAACTGATCGAAATCGAGGCGGCCCGATGGATCCAGGGACAGGATGACCAGAATCCGTCACACTGGACGCAGACGGATGTTCGGTTTCGACGTCTGCTGGCCCTGCTGCAAACCGATGAAGACGGCGTGGTACTGGTCGACCTTTCACGGGTGCAAGGTGGCGATGAACACTTCCGCTTATGTCGTGGACTGGAGGGCGAGTTGGAGATCCTCGACGCCACCACGACGCCTCGGACAGGGACACTCGCGGGGCCTGATGTCGAGCGCGGTGATCACGAGAGCTTGCCCCACACAGATCACCGTGGACTGGCCTGGATGGACGAGGTGGAGGCAGTGGCTCAGACCGATGGCTGGTGTGGCCGTTGGCACAGCCGACGCAACGACGATGCCGAGATGGACATGCATGTATTGCGTGCCAGTGGGACCCAGGCCCTTACCGGCCGAGCCACAGCGACGATGGGCACACCAGAATCATCCACGTATTCCTATCGCACCGTGTGTTGGCGAATTCCTGAACGGACGCAGGAGGCGTCCAATTTCGATCTCGTATTCGAACCACGGCTCGGGCCAACGAATCTGACGAGTGTCCGACGCATTGATGCGCAACACGAGTCCGCTATTGGCGTCGACATCCGCACACGTCGTGGACGACATCTACAGCTGCGATGGTCACCAGAAGGGGACACATCGTTCGCAGGCGAGCCCTCTGGTGCGCTTCGCATTGATCTGGACGACAAGACGATTGTCACCGGCGCTCCCTGCAAGGCAACGATCACCGCCCTGGATCGTGAGGTCGGCTGGATCGAAGTCGATGGCCTGGTCGGAATCGGTGTCGGTGACCGTCTCATCATCAATCCGGATGGTCGTGGTCACAACTACCGTGTCGTCGACTGTCAGGTTGTAGATGGCGGCCAGCGCCTGGGCCTCGACGTCACGTCCATTCTGGGGCGCAGTCGCGTCGAAAAGCTGGAAGGCGCTCAGCTCCTGGGCCGCTATACCGTCTTCACACGGACCGGTTATCTACAGGGCGCCCGCCTCTGTGCCGATCTGCTCGGTGACACACAAGGAATCGAAATCCTGCAAGCGTGGAATCCTGACGCGCATCATACACAATTTGAGTTGCGCACAGCGCCAACGCTAGGCGTCACTGAGTGGGGATGGGTCGTCGACTACGTTGTGGGTGACACGGTAGCGTGGGAACCGATTCAGGTAGGGTGAGCGTGTTGCAGCCCCCTCACCCGCAGTTGTTCAGCGTGTGCTCTTGCCAGCCAGCACGAACCAGATCGTACGCACCATGATCTTGAAGTCGAGTAGCAGTGAGGCGTTCTCGATGTAGTACAGATCGTATTCAAGGCGCTCCGCAGCGATCCTTGAGACATCACTTGAGTTCAGGTCGAATTCATGCTTCGACTGCGCCCAACCCAATAGCCCGGGCTTCACGTTGAAGCGGCGCATGTAAAAGGGAATCTCCTGACGAAATCGGTCCACGAAGTAGGGACGTTCCGGTCGCGGCCCGACGAGACTCATGTCGCCTCGCAGGAAGTTCAGACACTGAGGAATTTCGTCCAGATGTAGAGCTCGTAAGACGCGGCCGATCATCGTCACGCGTGGGTCATCGCCCTTTACCCAAACCGGTCCGGTGCCCTGCTCCGCCTCCAGTACCATGGACCGAAATTTGTACATCATGAAACTCTTGCCATCGCGTCCAACCCGCTCCTGGCGGAACAGGATCGGCCCTTTCGAGGACAGACGAATCCCCAGCGCCGTCAACAGCCACAAGGGCGCCAAACCACCGAGAACCAGCACCGCTACAGACACATCGATCAGTCTCTTGCAGGCCGCTTCCCAAGGGGCCATCAACTGCGGCTGCAACTCCATCAGGGGCACGCCGTAGATCTGGCTCGTGCGCACGTGGCCCGTAACAATATCGTAAAGATCCGGCGTAATGGAGAAACTCACGGCCGTGCCCGGCCCACCACTGGCCTCGACGATTCGCATGATGTCCTTATGCGAATTGGATGTGAGCGCAATCAGAACCGCCTCGACACTGTGATGACCCAGCAGGTGAGCGAGATCCTTCAGACCACCCATGACTTCGACGCCACCGACCTGTCTCGGGTCACCCGTCGTGTGTTCAACAGACGGATCAACAAAGCCGACGATATCGTATCCCTGAGCTGGAGAAGAGGAGAGATTCTGCAGCAATCGTTCACCACGCTCATCCACACCAACGATGACAGCACGGCATCGACCGATCCCAGCAGCCAACAATTTTTGCTGCAGAGTGCGCACGAGGATTCGGCCCCCGGCGACGAGACCGATCAAGACAAGCCAGTAAGATCCGATCAGTGCACGCGTGAAGCTCACATCCTGCAGATCGAAGGTCGCGATGAAGATCAAGACCGTGCCCATCGTAACGACCTTGAGCACTGCGATCGCTTCATCGAAGCGAGACATCGACTGCCGTTGTCGGTAGAGTCCCCGAAAGGCAAACAGAAAGGCCCAGATCACGTAGATCAGCGGCAGTGCATCCCACAGATAGAAATCCAGGACATAGGAAAATGGCGGCGAGCTCGCAGGATGCATTTGATGCCAACTGCGAGTCATCGTCTCCAGCGAGCCACCCACATGCCTCATCCATAATAGGGCCACTGTCGCCAAATTGATGCTGACGAAGTCGCAGATCGCCAACAGGCCAAGTACCCACAGTTGCGACATTAGCGGGTCACCGGCTTCCAGACTGTATGGCGCTGTCCTCGCAGGGCAGCCCACAAGCCACGCAAAGCGCCAAGATTGATCGCGCAGAAGTGGGTGGGCACGTAGAACAGGCCGACACGGCCAAGACTTCCAGGAAGCAAGGCACCCAGAAGAGCCAGTCCATAGAAGAGCAACTGCACGATGACTAGCGGTGAGCCCAGTGGATGTCCCTGAATCGACATCATCATGGACGCCGCCAACAGGACGAGCAGAAACACCGGCACCAGCCAACGCATGACTTTGTGGGACCACAACTCAAAAGCGAACAGCGTGGACGACCACAGGGGCACGAGGGCCCCTCGCTCCTGCCAGAGACTGTAAACAGACCGGGCGATGATACGCCGCCGGCGCCGCATTTCATCGTTGAAACCCGGTGCCGTCGTTTCGGTGGCGACGGCCTCATCGGTGTAAATCACCTGCCAGCCACGGCGGCGAATCCGAATAGGCATGATAAAATCGGAGATAATCGCCGCATCCAGCTCTTCGAACAGTTCCCGGCGAAGCGCATAGATAGAACCATTGGCCCCGACCAGCGAGCCGAGATGACTCTCCTGACGTTTGAGGTATTGTTCATAACGCCAGTAGAAGCCCTCACCCTTGCCGGCACCACCGTGCAGCGGATTCAGATAGCGTAACTCACCGCAGACACATCCCACTGCCTGGTCGGTGAAGGGTGTCAACAACTTCTGCAACGCATCTGTGGCGTAGATGCTATTGGCGTCGGAGAAGACGAGAATGTCGCCCGTCGCCTGCCGGACTGCGGCGTTTTGTGCCAGCGTCTTGCCAGCGTTCTCTGGTTGCTCGACAAATACGTAGCCCACACGTGCCTCGTAACCGCGGGCGATCTCGTTTGTCTGATCCGTCGAGCCATCAGATACGACAACGACCTGTAGATCACCTGGATACTGTAGGGCCAGAGAATTATCAATTTTCGAGGCCAGGACATCCTGCTCGTTGTAAGCGGCGATCACGAGACTCACCGATGGCCACTGTTCGGGTGGCATGGGGTGTCTGCGATGACGCCAGAACGTGAGTAACCACAGAAAGATCGGATAGAGCAGGTAGGCATAGAGAATTGCACCGGCGGCTACACTTGCGACCAGATACCACTCAGGCCAGTCGATGAAAGCAAGCCAGGTCGTCGACTGCTGATTCATGGGGCGCCTCGTTTGCTCACCAGTAGATGTCCGAGAATCAGATGGCGCAGACCGGATGTAAGCAACACACGCACGGCGTCTGCAGCGCCACAGACCACGGGCTCACCGTGCAAATTGAAGGACGTATTGAGCAATACATGACGTCCTGTTCGTGCGGCAAACCGCTCCAGAATCTCTTCGTATCCTGGATTCTGCCCATCCTCCAACAGCTGTGGCCGCGCCGTCAGATCGGCATTGTGCACGGCAGCCATAAAGTCAGATCGCTTCTCGGTAGAGTCGAAGGTATTCATCATATACGGTGAGGGGAGATCCTTGGGATTACGGAAATACTCCGCCGCATCCCGTCGACGCACGACAGGCGCAAAGGGCATCCAGAAATCGCGCTTCTTGATCATGCGATTGATGACCCGCACCACATCCTGATTGATGGGATCGGCAAGAATCGAGCGACTGCCAAGAGCACGCGCCCCGAATTCCATGGGTCCAGCTGCTCGAGCGACGATCTCCCCCGCCGCGAGTAGTTGTGCAACTCGGTCCGCCATCTGCTCGGGCTGTTCCACCTCAACGCGATCACCGATATCGGCGACGGCGGCACGGCACTCTTGCATGCCAAGGTCCGGTCCAAGGTAGGCGTGAACGAGAGGCTTGGGCGTCAGTTCGTCGGCTGCCGCCGCTAGATAACATGCCCCGAATGGCAACGACTCGTCGCCACAGGAGGGAAAGGCGGCAAAGGATTCCAACATAGGTAGCTCGCAGATCATCTTGCTCGCTTTGACATTCATGAACACCCCACCGGCAACCAGCACGCGACCCAAACCTGTTTCCTCCATCCAGGCACTCACCCACTGTGCCATGACTTCCTCAGTGAATTTCTGCAGACCGGCACAGATGGAGTCAAAGCGGACGCGGCGCAGATCCTTCTCAAGTCGACGCCCGATGAGGGCAATCGGTTCACCGACGCCGCGAATCCAGCGCGGCCCTTGCCGTTCGACGCGCAGATAGCGACGCAGAATAGCCGCAACCGGTTCGGCATATTCATCTGCCGCGTAGGGTGCCATGCCCATGATCTTGAACTCGTGCTCAAGGGGCTTGAAACCCATCAAATGGGTCACAACCGCGTAGAGCTCTCCCAGACTATCTTGCTGAGAAACCCGAGCCAGTGGGTGTAGATGCCCCTGGCTCCCACGCCACACGGATCCGCTGAGCCCGTCGCCGCCGCCATCCAGCGTGATCACCAGATAGTCGTCATCATCCTGGCGCATTCCGTGGTAGGCCGTCGCTGCATGCGCTTCATGATGGTCGTAGTAATGGATTCGATCTTCGGGCAGTCCCAGGCTTACGAGAGCACTGGTACGCTGCCCGGATCGTGCACCCGCTCGCCACCTGCGGTAGGGGCCACGGCGTCCAAGCCAGGAGGCGAGACGGCTTTTCGGTGTGCCTTCATAGCGCCGATCAAAACCCAGGAGTAGATCTTCCGGCCGATTCATCGTCGCCACATACCGCGACGCCACCGCCACCTGTGTCACATTTGCCAGATCGACACCGTGTTCCTTTGCCAGCCAGCCAATGGCCTGCACAGGCGTACCCACGTCGTTCTTGAGACGTGTTAGGCGTTCTTCCTGCAACGCCGCCACAACCTGGCCGTCTATACTCAGACAGGCGGCGGCATTGTGGCCGTCAAAGACACCCAGATCTATCCGGGATTCACTCATGGAAGATTTGACAATCCTTGGGGTGAGCGGCAGACTTCAACCGATGGTCGACATCTGCTCACTTTCTACCGTTCACTACGCTTACGACAATCGTATTTACCACAAGCAGGCCCGCTCACTGGCCGCTGCCGGGTTCAGCGTGACCGTTCTGGCGCGCGCAGAGGAAGATCCGCCGCCAGACGACACGGTCGACGTCCAATACCTCACCAGCCATCGCTCTCGCTTCGCCCGCTTCGCCAGTACCCTGCGCTTGCTAGGGCGTGCTTTTCGGCTTCGCGCCCGTGTCTACGTCATCCACGATCCTGAGCTGCTGCCCCTGGCCTTGGCCCTCAAGCTTCTGCGCTGCTGCGTCGTCTACGACATGCACGAGGACATGCCGGCCCAGATCGGCATGAAGGAGTGGCTGCCCAAATGGTCACGCCCCTTCGTTGCGGAACTCTACCGACATCTGGAACGCTTCGCTCTGCGCCGCCTTGATGGGCTGGTTCTGGCAGAAACCGGCTACGAACCGGCATACACCCATCGGCATCGTGCAACTGTCCTCAACTATCCAACGACCCGGTCCCACCAGGCGGGTGCACAAGATGATTCCACCCGTCAGGTAATATCGGTCTCAGACGATGCCCCGGGCCAGTTACCTACTCAGGCGCCGGGCCAGGTCATTGCCTATGTGGGGACGCTCACCGGGCCCCGTGGCCTATTCACCATGCTCGAGGTGGCCCGCCAAATCAAGCAAGACATCCCCTCTGTTCTGTTCAAGCTCGTGGGTCCGATCAATGTTCCTTCTGAGGCGGAACGTGCCCACCGATTCGTCGCGGACCACGACTTACATCAGATCGTTCAATTTACCGGTCGCCTGGCTCCTGTGCAGGCCCATGCTCAACTCAAAGATGCGCGTGTTGGCCTGGCTCTGCTCGAGCCGGAGCCCAACTATCTGCACTCCCTGCCAACGAAACTGTTCGAATACATGCTGGCAGGCGTCCCAGTCCTGTGCAGCAATATCCCTCTATGGCAGCAAATCGTCGCTGATAGCGGCTGTGGATTCACCGTCGACCCACATGACACGACCGCCATTGTCAGCCATCTCAAGCAACTGCTTGAAGACGATCAGGTCTGGCGTCGTTGTCGAGACCATGGACTGGCTGCGGTCCATCAGCATTACACCTGGGAATCCCAGGCAGTGCATCTGATCGACTTCTATGCTGCCTTCGTCGACCCTGCGGCGCTGTCGACAAAAGTCTGATACCACAACTCAAGATTTAGCAGTCGCCACAGGGCCCATCCATGATCCTGGCCACCATCGAAGTGCTCTGTCTGCAAGCGGGTGACCGTCGACTCACGCAGGAGTCCGCGTCGCGCAATAGTCGCCGGCGCCAAGTGGTCACGGACAAATTCCTCGCTCTCTCGCAGCCAACGACCCACAGGGGTCGGAAAACCCTTCTTGTCACGCCGCTCCACGATGGACGATGGCAGACGATCTTTCATTGCTTCCCGCAGAATCCACTTGCTGCGATCGTCGCGGATCTTCGCGTGATAGGGCAGGCCGATACAGAACTCGACGAGACGATGATCGAGAAATGGCACCCGTGCCTCCAATGAAACGGCCATCGTACTGCGATCCGTATAATGCAGCAGACGCCGCAACCCCCAGCCCAGCAGAGCCTCCGACAAGGCTTTGTCCAGCGCTGTGTCCCCAGGCCAATCCTGCTGCACAGGTGCCACAGCGGTCGCCTCGCTGAGCAATTCATCCTGCATAAGTGATTGTGCCTGTCTTTGCTTGAGTCGACGTCGCAAGCCGTCACCTTGGGCCCCAATGGCAGCGGCCAGATAGATGCTCCAGTGACGACCGGTCAGTGAACCAATGCGACGTGCTTCACCGATGAGGCGACGCCATCCTACCTTGTGACCCTGCTCGTCCAATTGACGCATCCGGGTATGTAGATAGGGGAGAAAATACAGGTGATAGCCACCGAGCATCTCATCAGGCCCCTGACCACTGAGAACAACCTTTACATGTGTTGCTGCTAGTTGCGCCACGCACCACTCTGAAAAGGGGCCAGGGCCATTTGTCGGAGTCTCCTGTGCCGCAACGAAGTCGCCGAGTTGGTCACGCAGCACAGTGGCATCGGGTGTGAGTCGATGGTGGTGGGTTCCATAGGTTTCGGCGATCTGCGACGCGAAGGCCGTTTCGTCGAAACCGTCATCATCAAAGTTGACGGAAAAGGACTGCAGTGTCTGCGTGCTTTGGCGAGTGGCTGACTCGACGATGGCACTGGAGTCGAGCCCACCACTGAGGAAGATCCCGACAGGAACATCACTGCGCAGCTGGAGTCGCACGCTGTCATCGAAGAGATCTGTAAAGGTCTCGACAGGTCGCGAGTAGTCGAAGGTGGCACGCGCCCCCTCTGGGGTTGGATTCCAGTATGGTATCTGAACCATCGGCTCTGGCTCATCCACATCAATGCGCATGAAGTGCCCGGGCTGCAGTTGCTGAATGCCCGCGAAGAATGTCGTCTCGTCGTGGTCGAATCTCTCGAGCGAAAGAAAGTCATAGATCGCCGTCTTCGATGGCGCCGCATCGCCGCCGGCGCATAGAATCGCACGCAATTCCGAGGCGAACAGGACCTCCTTCCCTGTTTGATAGTAGAGAGGTTTGATCCCGAGGGGGTCTCTGGCCAACAACAGCTGCCGTGCGTCACAATCGTAGAGAGCAAAAGCGAACATTCCCACGAACCGCACAAGACTCGCCTCGATCCCCCATTCCTCGACAGCGTGCAGGACCACCTCACAGTCCGTCTGTGAGGCAAAGTGGTGCCCTGCTCGACGCAGTTCGGCGCCCAATTCGACATAGTTGTAGAGCTCGCCGTTGAAGATAAGGAATAGGCTTTCGTCCTCATTGGCCAACGGCTGCTGTCCGGCCTCACTCAAATCGATGATGCTGAGACGGCGGTGTCCGAGGCCCACGCTGCCATCGATCAGTAGCCCCGCGTCGTCGGGCCCCCTGTGACGCATACTGTCACGCATGCTCTCGAGTCGCGACCTGTCGACGGTTTGTCCCGCAGGTTGAACGATGCCGCAGAGTCCACACATCTTTAGTAGGCCGCCAACATCTCGTCGTAGTCGCCGTGCAGACGCTCCGCCAGCGTTCGATGGTCGTACGTGCGCCGCGCTCGCTGCTGCAATTCTACCGAATCATAGGCGGAGAGATTGTCAATGACGCGAGCCAGAGCAGCCGCCAACTGGATCGCATCGCCTGGTTCAACCAACTCACCCCACGCGTCGTCAACGATTTCCGATGGACCACCACATCGCGTCGCAACCACCGGCAGTCCTGCAGCCATGGCTTCGAGCAGGACAAGGGGCATGCCCTCAGAAAGACTGGGAAGTACTAACAGATCTGCGCCGGCCATCACCTGTGGAATCTGCAGCCACGGCACTTCATCATCGAAACCAATCAACCCATGGATGCCGAGCAGCCGCGCCTGTTGATTGAAGGGTGCTGCCGGATGGAGGGTGTTGCCACCAACACACCGGAGTCGAAACTGGCGTTTGCCGTCATTGAGTAAATCGATTGCCTCCAGCAGCACGCCGAGTCCCTTCGACTGTTGAAAGCGCCCAACAAATAGAATCTGCGGCACGCGCCGTTTTCGCTCTGCGCGAGGTGGGAAAAGATCGCAGTCCACGCCATTGGGTAGCCGCAGTACGCGCTCTTCTCTAACACCCATCTCGAGCACGCCACCGGCCAACTCGTCGCTGACGGACACGACGCGGTCAGCCCCGGTCAACGCTTCGCTGATGAGCGCGCGCCAGCGCGGGTTCAACTTGGGAAGTTCGTGCACATCGTAGCCGTGTACGGTGATGTAGACCGGTCGATTCCACAGTTTACCCAATCGTTGGGCAACATATCCATCCGGATAGGCACAGTGTGCGTGGATCACATCTGGCGGTTCGGTCACAACCCTCTTCACAGCGGCTTCGTATCTGCGCCACTGGCGATGAAAACACCAACGCCGTGGCAGTGCGAGGAAACGAGGCCTGTGCAATGGGACGCCATCGACGATTTCATACCTGGGGCTCTGACTACGACGACCCCAGATACCCCATGGGAATGGCCACCAGGGTGTGGGTGCGACCACCTGCACTTGCGCCTTGGCAGCAAGCGTCAGCGCCTGGTGATGGACGAAGATTCCGCTTGTATGAGACGCCCGATGCGGATAGAGATGGCTGAGAATCAGCAGCTTCACGTCGTCGAGCGATCAATCAGCTGGGCAACAGCGAAGATCATCCCTGTAAAGAACCAGAGAAAATTGTTGCTGAAGTCGGCGGTGAAGGACAGACTCACCTGGAAGGCGATGAACAGGGACAACAGACCACACATCACACCACGCAGGTAGGGATCCTCCGTCGAATGCATCGCGGTCCAGCCTCGGCCCAGCGTCTTGATCACGATCCAACAAGAGGCGACAAAGCCGACGAGTCCCAACTCAGCGAGGATATTGGCAAACAACGTGTGGGATTCCTTCGTCGGAACCCAATGCGGGAAGTCAGGCGACTTGTAGGCATCAAACAAGACCGGAAAGGACCGCCAACCTGTACCAAGAAGTGGGCTATCTAACCACATCTCCATCCCTGCGAGGGCGAAATAGACACGCGCCGAACTGCTGGCCCGTCCGGTCTCACCGAATTGGTCGAAGAGCGTGAAAATCGACATGAGACGTTGGAAGATGTGCTCAGCAAAGGGGACGAACTGTTTGACAGCCATGACGGTGATCAGACCCAGCACCACGGCATAGATCGCATACCGCATCTTCTTCGCCAGAAAGAGCACCACGCAGATACCGACTGCGGCAGCAACCCAGTTGGCACGGCTGAAAGTGACGACGAGACCACCAAACCCGGCAGCAGTCGCCAACAGCAGCCAGCCGCGAAGCGTCCGCGACAGACCTCCAAACAGCGCGATGCCAAGCAGGAAGATGCTGCCCGCCATCAAAAAGGTGCCGAAGGTGTTGGGGTTGTGGAATGTTCCCGTTGCTCGCGGTGCATTGGCGCCTACGGCAATGACGAAACTGGCGGGCAGATAGAATTCCTCCGTCAGAATCTGCACGACTGCAAGCACGGCACCACCCAGCAGCGCAGCGCTTATGGAGATCACGACGAGATTCATCGCCCGTCGCGAGTCAATCATCAACTGCGTGCCATAGAGAAAGACGATGAGGAACAAGGTGCGGAAAACACCGATTGTGCCATCGACAAAGGCACCTTCGGGCGTGTACGTGAGGGAGAAGAGCATGATCCCCCACAGAGCGAAGAGTGGCCCTTTGAGTTCGAACTCGGGGAAGTGCACACGCCGACGCAGGAAGGAATTGGTCAGCAGTCCAGTGACCATCAGGCCGAAGGAAATGTGGAAACCGGTGACGGGAATACCCAGTCCCGTGTCCTTGATCAGCTGTCCCGTAATGTCGAGGGCTGTCGTAGCCACGATGGCAGGCACGATAATCCAGGGCCACAGCAACACGGCAACCAGATAGATCCCACCCAACACAGCGACACCGGCTACCAGCAGCAGCTTGTGGGGAAACCAGAACGCGGCCAGGACTGCCAGGAGTTGGACACCGATGAAGAGGGCGAACCAGCGCAGATCGAATCGCTCGTTCGCTGATGGGGAGGGAAGACGGGTCATAGTTCGAAGCTACCGGTGCTCAGCCGAGGTGGCAAGCAATCGTGTCCATGCCACACCCGTGTGTTGCCGGTAGGCGAAGGTGATCACAGTTGCCCACAGGATGTAGGCGGCGGATGTGGCCACAGCGGCACCGGCCAACCCCCAGAGCGGAATAAGCCACAGATTAAGCCCCACATTGACCAGCAGTGCCAGCGCCGGCGACCACAGGGTGACCGGTGGATAACCGTCGGCAGCAAGCTTGCTGTTGAAAATCGAAGCGAAACCGGAGGCAACCAATCCAGGCAGCATCAGACAGAGTGGCTCGTAAGCTCCAATAAAGGGCAGGGAAAACACGACTTCGATGAAGAAACGCCCGACCAGAACCACCATGAGTGCAATCAACACACTCATCCCCAGCGTGATGCGACCGACACGCAGACTCATCTCGTGATCCGCGTCATCGCCAGCCATTACTTTGGGCAGCAGCACCGTACCAGCAATGTTGGGCAGCCGTTGAATCATCTCTGCCATGATGACAGCAATCGTAAAGATACCCAGTGCCTTTAACCCCATCATTGCACCGACGAGATAGATGACACTGCGAAACATGAGGAACACGAGAATCGCCGACACAGCACCCCGCCCGCCCACGCGAGCGGTTTCGACGAGCAGGGGGACGGGTGTCACAAGAGCGGGCCGACCGCAGGCGACGACGGCAACGGCACCTGACAAAGCCACCGCCGCGCACCACGCAATCAGGACCTGCAGGACATTCGGCTCGGCACCGTGAGCCACGAGCAGATTGCCACCGAAGTAAGCGACGATGAACAGGATGGGAATCGCATTGTATGGACGAAGGCGATCCTGACCCAGCAAAATGGCCTGGGCACCACGCTGAACCACGAGTAGGATCGTGAGCAGAGCCGTCGCCCAGAGGATGGGTCGAGAGAACGGCGTCGACGTCAGGCTCGAGATGAGCCAGGCCAGCCAACCATCGGCAAGGCTCAGACCGACTGCGAGGGCGACAGCAAGAAACAATGCCCAGACCAGCGTCAGCGTCAGCAGGGAGGAAGATCGCTGCGGGTGATGACCGGCGACATATGTGCTGCCGCGGTTTACCCATTCACCCAGCGCCAGCGTCGCCAGCAACACCGTTGTTGCCACAGCGGCAAGAATCCCACGCCCCTCGTCGCCCAATACCCGCGCCAGCAGCGCTTGATTGGCCAGGCCAAGAGCTACGGTCAGTCCTGTCGCCAGCGCCGTGACCGACAGGCCACGCGTATAATTCAACGCGGCTCAGGCGCGAATGATGGCCAGCACTTCATCGCGCTTGTCCTCCATCCGCTGTTTGGTCAGTGCCTCCAGATTCAGCCGCAGGAGAGGCTCGGTGTTGGATGCTCGCACGTTGAAATGCCAATCATCAAAGCTGACAGAGATCCCATCCAGACGTTCGATGTGACCGTCGCCATACCGATTCGCCAATTCTTCGAGTTTGGCCTGTGGATCATCGACGTGAGAATTGATCTCCCCGGAGATAAAGTATCTGTCCTCCAAACAGGTCAGGCGTCGGGAGAGTGGTTCGCCGCCGCCCTCTGATAACATCTGCAGCAGAATCAGCGACGGCACGATACCAGAGTCGGCTCCGAAAAAATCGCGGAAGTAATAGTGGCCGGAAAGTTCGCCCGCAAAAATGGCGTTCTCTTCGAACATTCGCGGTTTGAGAAAGGAATGTCCGACGCGCTCCACCAGCGATCGCCCACCGGCTTGCAAGATGCGATCACGCACGGCCCACGAACAGCGCACGTCGGAGATCACCTTTGCTCCCGGTTCACGTCCGAGCAGATAGCAGCCCATCAGGGCTGTAAGGAAATCTCCCGGCACGAATTGTCCACGATCATCGATGGCAAAAAAACGATCCCCATCGCCGTCAAAAGCGAAGCCGATGGCAGCACCCTCGTCGATGACACGTTGTTGCAGTTCGGCACGATTCTCTTCTTTCATCGGATCCAGACCGTGATTTGGCAGTGAGCCATCTGGATCTAGATACATACCGACCAGCTCAACGGGCAGACGGTCATATACACGTTCTAAAATCGGCCCCACCATGCCATTGCCCGTGTCGGCGACGACCTTGAGTGGACGCATGCTCGTGATATCGACGAGTCCGAGAACACAATCCACGAACCCGGCGCTCAGATCCCGCTGCTCGATCCGACCCGAGCCAAGTGCATCGCTGTAGCTTTCGGCCTCAATGATTCGCCGCAGATCTTGAATACCTGCATCGCCGGACAACAGATACGGCATCTTCCGCACCATCTTGAAACCGCAATATTCCGGCGGATTGTGCGAGGCCGTCACCATCAGGCCCGGCAGATCGAGAGTGGCACAGGCGTAGTAGTATTGATCCGTACTCACCATCCCAAGGTCGATGACATCAACCTTCTGTTGCGTGAGTCCCTCCATCAATGCAGCACACACAGCGGGACTGGACAGACGCATGTCCCTGCCTACAACGACCTGGGATGGCTGCAGATAGGTAGCAAAGGCACGACCGACGGCACGCGCCGTTGCCTGGTCGAGCTGACTCGGATAGATACCGCGAATGTCGTACGCCTTGAAAATCGAGGGATCGACGTTCATTTCTATTGCCCTCGTCGGCTTGGGGAAGCACAAAAAATGGCCTGGAGCAGCTGCTCCAGGCCCGAAATCGTCGTGGTCGTGTGTAACGTCACCTGCGTCGAGCCGTCAATGAAAACCTGCGTCGACCCATCACTGAAAACGACGAAGTGTCACATCCACCTGGCACACGCCATCGGCCGGTTTGTGGTGTTGAATCAGAATCGGCGTCTGGTAGGTGCCCTGCACGATGCGTCCACTTCCCTGCTCGCCGTCAGCATCGGAGACGAGGAGTGTGACATTTCGCTTCAGTCGCATCATCAAGGCCGCCGGTGTCGACAGGACCGCAACAATGCGATCAACGACGGAGCGTCCAAATGGCAGATGCTCCATCATTTCATTGTAGAGATGGATGAGATCATACGTGGCGTAGTCACGGGTCTTTTCCGGGATCGCTCCTGGATCACGCAACAGGTTGCGACCTCGACGCACCATATAGCGAAGCGGATCACGGACCACCTCGGGCAGGTCGTTCCGGACCAGGAGGGTCTCGTATTCATTCACGGTCAGACCAACATCACGCTCGTCGGGTGCAAGACGGATGTCGATGCGCCCCTTGTCGATACCGAATCGATCGAGCCACTCTTCGAAGAGCGGGAACAGACCGTAGCGAGGATCTTTTAGATTGTGTGATTCGATGAGATGATCTGAGGCGACGGGGATGCTAATGCGTTCGCGATGAACGATGTCCTGGCCATCAAAGCCGAGCACCGTCGTGCGGCGCTGGCGATGCACCTCATTGAAGACACCATCCAATTCGACGAAGTAGACGGGCTCGTCCGGTCGATTCAGATAGGTAACGCAGTTCTTCAGACCTGCACCCATGAAAGTCAGATGAGAATCGGCGTTGACTGGCTCACAAGCCTTCTGTTGCTCCGTGAGTTCGTCTCGCAGTTGCATCTGGTCATGGTGATAGCCCGCATCGTGCGGAAACAACTGCTGGAAAAATTTGAAGAAGGGATCTAATTCTTGATCGGTCCTACCCAACCGCGAAGTGACGCCCTGCTCGAGATATCCCGCGGTCGTGTGATGAGAGCAGTAGAGGACCTTGCGATACCCTTCAAGCCGGTCACCGACTTGCTCGCGCACTCGCGGTGCCACGTCGATGAGTTCGTACCGTGACGTCGGCACGATATCGACAGTTATTTCTAAGGGTTCAGACACAAGTGCTCTTGGGCAGGAGAGTAGCTCAGGACCGCAATTTGAGCTGACAGGCACAATCTTTATAGAAGATAGATGCACGAAAAATAGCAAGCAACCAAAGGAGAACAGATCCGTGAAAAGTTTGCTCGTCATGCGCCACGCGAAATCAGCTGGTGCAATGGCCGGACAGGATGACTTTGACCGTGAATTGGACAGTCGGGGTCGTGGAGATCTTCCGAGGATGGGACGTGCCATCGCCGCCGCCGATTCCCCACAGTTGGTCCTTTCCTCCTGCGCCCTTCGCGCCAGGCAGACGACTGAGGGTCTCGGCTCGTTCCTGCCGGACGCGACCACCCGCTATGATGACGGTCTATACCTTGCAACGCCGGCAACGCTGCATGAGACCATGGCACGCGAGGGAGGCGACGCAGACTGCATTCTGGTCGTGGCTCACAATCCGGGGCTGGAAATGTGGATTGAGGAATTGTGTGGGGCGCAGGTTGTGCTGCCGACGGCGGGGCTGGCCTGTATCGACTTCGGCGCCAGTAGCTGGCAACGGCTCAGCCGCGGCGCCGGGCAACTGCGGTTCTACCTGATTCCACGACTGCTGGAGGCGCTCGAGGCGTGAGAACAATCCACTTATTGAGCACCGTTTACCGTCAAACGGGGGCGTCGAAAAGGTCGCGAAGCACTAGTTGCAGCCAGCGAGAGCCCGAGTATCCGTCTGCGCTTGCGCAGCAATCGTCTAACGACCCGAAGGGTCGTCTTCTACTTCTGGAAGTCTTCGATAATCCGGCGCAGGGCCTCATCGAGATCGACCTTGGGGTCGTAGCCGACAAGCCCGCGAATTTTCTCCAAGTCAGGTGCCCGATAGACGAGATCTTCGTAAAGACCATTGCGACGTGTCTCACTGAACGGAATGAAAGCGATCTCAGAGTCGGAATTGGTCTGCGCTTTGATCTTGACGGCCAGATCTTTGATGGAACTCTCAAAGTTCGACCCCAGGTTGACGATCTCTCCCGCTGCGGCTGCTTCACTTTCAGCCAGGGCGATCAGACCATCTACGGCATCATCGATGTAGGTCCAGCAGCGCGTCTGCTCGCCATTGTCATAGACGGTGATGGGATCACCCAGCAGAGCCTGGCGGATAAAGCGAGGAACCACCATGCCATAGCGACCGGTTTGGCGCGGGCCGATGACATTAAAGGGGCGAACGATCGTTGTTGGCAGGCGCTTCTCACGCCAATACGCCAGCGCCAGCAGTTCATCGACAGCCTTCGTCGTGGAATAGCTCCAGCGCACGACCGTCGTCGGCCCCAAAATGCGATCACTGTCTTCGCGGAATGGCACGTGGCCATTTTTCTTGCCGTAGATCTCTGACGTCGACAGCAGGACGACCCGTTTCTTCTGCTCATTCGCCAGTTCGTAGACGATCTCCGTTCCACGGATATTCGTCGTCAGCGTCTTCAAGGGGTTCTGCAGCACGTATTCAACACCCACAGCCGCGGCCAGATGGTAGACCAGGTCGCACTGGGTAATCAGCTTGCGCATGGTGTCGACATTGAGAATGTCGTCGATGACGCAGTTACAATTCTTGTGGGACTCCAGGTGTTGAACATTGGTCATGTCGCTAGTGGACAAGTTGTCGATGATGTCAACTTGATCGCCCATCGACAGGTGTCGCTCAGCCAGGTGAGAACCGATAAATCCTGCCCCGCCTGTAACTAGAACCTTCATCTCTTGTCCGTTCGTCCAAGCCTCAAAGACTCGATGAAGCTCGAATCTTCAGCTACTCTGCACATCCACCAGATAATCTCGACTGAGCCGCTCGATCACGGCCCCGCCCCAGTCGCTGTCGTCAAACAACGTCTGAACCTGGCGCTCATTATAAAAAAACACGGGACAGCCCCGCAGCGCCAGACGCAACCAACGCGTGGGCGTGCGTAAACGCCAGCGCATAGGGAAACTGAAAATGCCGCGCTCCTGTGTCATGTCTGCCATCTTCGCCAAAAACTTACGCGGATCAGCAGTGTAATCAAAAAATCCGATACCGAGGCAGATATCGAAGTGATGTGGAGCACACCACTCAAGGAAATCTACTGCCTCGAATCTACAGCTTTCTGCGACGCCGGCCTCGGCCGCCGCCTTCTGTGACATCTCAACCATGGCCGGGGCAAAGTCGAGACCGACAACGTCCGCACCGCGGCGTGCCATCTCAACTGCGTAGCGACCAGAGCCACTACCGACATCCAGAACACGCTTCCCCGTCAGGTCTCCACACCATTGCAACGCCATGGCGTAGCGCTGATGGATAACCGACCGAAAGAGCGTATCGACAATCTTCTGGGACAGGCTTTTCTCGTCGCGGTAGATCGCATCAAATCGATCTGCCTCGCCATCAAAATGGCGGCGAACCGCTTGCTCGACAGCTACGCCCAATTTACCTCACCCAATCAACCCTGGAGCCTAGACGAATGGTCCGGGCCATGTTGTTCAATCACCTCGGCAGCGGTAGCAAACGGCATATCCGCCAGCAATCGCCGCAAACGTGGCTCTGTGGCCCGCAGGTTCCAATAATGGGTCGTGGCGACCCGGCGTGGCACCATCGCCCGAGGGTGCTCAGGATCTAGCTCCCAGGGGTGAATGTAGAAAACCGCCGGATGCCCTGCGGCGTTGGCCTGCAAAAGGCCGAAGCAGGTTAGAGTATACGGAAAAATACGAAAGTAAGCACCCCCTGCGATGGGTATGTTTCGACCCGCAAAGCGCCAGGTTGAAGGAGGCAATTCGACCACCCCTGATCCTCGTTGATGCAGCCACCGAGGTGCTGTGGGATCGCCGTAACGATAGTTTTGCACTGGAAATACGCTGGAGTCATATGTCAGGCCACATGCCGCCAATTCCTCGAGGGCCCACTC
>Ga0115002_10002138_pt1 | contig 26175 bp, 25 predicted proteins | sample ArcticOcean_MG_C_8_FD_89576 | JGI IMG/M metagenome (GOLD analysis project Ga0115002, IMG submission 89576) | Marine microbial communities from western Arctic Ocean - ArcticOcean_MG_CB11_86 | ecosystem: Environmental > Aquatic > Marine > Oceanic | place: Arctic Ocean: Canada Basin | collected... | reverse complement strand
TCTGCATCTGGTATGGCTGTAATAGAAATGGATTTGCCTTCTGCAAATTCTCCGCCTGCTGTATTTACTGATCCACCAGGATTAGCTTTTACAGAAAGAAAATAATTAGGGATTTCATTCTTATAACAAGAAAAAATAATTAATAAAACAAGAAGAAGTACCTTTTTCATATTCTTAAATGTAAGGAATTAAAAATACCTGATTAAAAGAAGAAGTAGCTTTTTCATAGTCTAAGCGTTTAACTTGGATCGTTACAAATTTTTAGGGAAGTGGAATCAATACAGTCTTTACAATTTTGACTGGCTCCTTCAAATAAATCTTTAACCGCAGCTCTAAATGAAAAACGGGGATCATTTGAATACCAACTAAAAGCATACATGTCTTTTTTAATAGAGCTAACTCCTTCCACGCATGCAGTAAGTGCATTAACTAGCTGACCATCAATACAAGTATGGTTAAGATTAAGAATATCATGACCTAGCTCATGATAAACTAAAAGTAGCATTGATGGTACATCTCCATAAAATTTTTCGTTTTGTTTAGGACCTACATTGTAATTAGACCAGAATGTGCTACCAGCACAATTTATACATTTACTTCCTGATTTGATTGTTGAAATATCTTTTTGATAGGAAATTTCTTTGTATTTAATATAAACACCACTATCATTACAAGCTTGATATGCTCTTCCAGCAGCAGTAAGATTTGGATCTATCTCAAATTTTATACCCCCTTGTAAAACATAATTTAAGTCAAGACCATGTCTTTCTGCATCCTTAACAAAAACCTCTACAATTGATTTAAAATTATTTTTTAAATCATAATCAATAGAGGAATATAATTCATCAGTCCAGATTCCCATACCTGAAAAGTCTGGATTTTCAATGTTAACAAAATTTGCTACAATAGATTTATCTGAGTCTAAAAGAACTGAAAGTGGATTTTCATTCGTAGGATTTTCAAGCACTTCACCATGCCAACCGATAAAAGCAAAGCCTTCATCAGGAGTTGCTTCTAAAATAATGGTTTCTCCTATAGGGTATTTTCCAGTTTCATAATTAACAGCCCCCAGATTATTTTTTAATATGTTTAAAGAATATGAAGAATCATTTTTTTTACAAGAAAAAAAGATTAATGCAAAAAGAATAATTAGCTTTTTCATAGTGTTATGATTTTACTTAAATGTAAGGAATTAAAAATACAGGAACTTTATCGAAATTAATCTGCCCAAAAGAAACTAATGGAATAAACAGTAATAAAAGAAGTAGTTTTTTTATTACGTTAACTTTACTTGTATAATTTAAGTTGACTTTTTTTCATAGACCATTCAACATTGGTGAATTTGTTTAAAAAGCCTATACCCATCAAAGAAAAATTATTGTCGTTGGCAATCTTGACAATAACATTACTAACTGTATAATCACCAATTTTTATATTATCAAGAATTATCAATCTACCCGATGATTCTCCTCCAACCCCAAAAGTCTTGATAGTTCTATTTAAATCTCTGTATTTTATTCCTTGTTTAACTAATCGTTTAAACATTCTTTGACCGATTGAGAATAATTCAGCTCCTGTATCAAAAATCCATTCTCCTTTAACACCGTTTATTTCCATCTCAACTATAAAGGAGATGCCTTCACTCTCTGAACCTTCCTTTATTAAAGAAATAATAGAAAATTCTTCATCACCAATTATATCATCTGTATTATAATAGTTAATATCATTTCTTTTCTCATCTATCACCTTACCCCTATCTATTGATGAGTTCACTACTAAACCATTATTCCAAATAACTAATGATTCCCCTTCAAACAAATCATCATTGATAAATTCACCTTCCTTTTTGGTAGAAGAATCAGAATTAGTAATTTCTAAAACACCAAGTCCCTGAAATTTTGAATCTTCAAAATCTCCTTCATATTTAATCTGAACATTTTCATTTTTAAATGTATAAGTCCCTTTGATGAACTTATCATCTTCCCAAAACCCTTCATAAATAGAATTGTCTTTCAAACGAGTGTATTTACCTTGACCATTTAATTTTCCTGATTCCCATTCTCCTTCTTTCTGAAAATTATCTGTCTTTAAAACACCTTTCCCTGAAGGAGCACCAAAATCATCTAAACAACCAATATATTCCCCATAAGAACCATCTGAATATGGTATTTTAATTGCATCGGTACATTGAGAATGAATGGGATAGATAATTAAAAAAAATAAAATAAAGGTTTTTTTCATTGTATTATTTAAACATTTAAATATAAAAATTTTTAAATCAAAACCTCGATTTAAATTTCCTTATACTACCTGTAGGATCCTTTTCTTTATACTCTGAAGCTAATAAAAGTGCATTATATAAATTAACTGTTTTACCAGACTTTGAAAAGTTTTTTGGGTCAGAAACATCCTCTGAATTAGGTTTACTCAATGACTTATACATATCAATTCCAGATTCCATAATTATATTTTTAATGGATGATGCTGATAATTTAGGGTAAAAGGAGCGTAATACAACTGCAACACCTGTTAGATTAGGTGCGGCCATTGATGTTCCATTCAAGTATTCAAATTCACCATCTAACACAGAAGAATAAATTTGATAACCAGGAGCAAATAAATCAACATTCTTTGATCCATAATTTGAAAAATATGCTACTTGTTTTGAATCATAACTATATGAAGATGCTCCAACTGTAAGAAGGTTGCTTAAGAACTCTTTTCCTTCTTTTTGATCGGTTGGATATGATACATTTTCACTTAAGTCTATATTATTAGAGTCATTTCCTGCAGCATTAACAATTAAGACATCTCTTTGGGAAGCATATTTCATTGCGTCAATCACCCAATCAGAATGAGGAGAATATTTTTTACCAAAACTAAAATTAATAATTTTGGCTCCATTGTCTACAGCATATCTAATCGATAAAGCAACATCTTTATCATATTCATCACCATCTGGCACACACCTTATTGGCATGATGATGGCACTATCAGAAATACTTCTAACTATTCCACTTACATGAGTTCCATGTTTATTTCTATCAGAAACATTAGAATCCCCATAATTTCTATCATTAAACTCATCAGGATCATCTCCTACCAGTGCCCTACCATCAAAATCAACATTATTATGAAATTCATTACTTGATTTATAATAATCAATCGCTTCTGAAAATCCTTGCTGAGTCCAGTTATTAGATTTAGCAAATTCTAAAAATCTAATAGCTTCATCAATTTTAATAGTCTTAATCGATATTTCTTTTGCTTCTTTCAGAGAATAATCATTATGGCCTATTACTGAAGCTATTAAACTATCTGACTTAAACAACATTTTGGAAAGGTCTTGAACTTGATTTATAGTCTCGTTGTTTTTATTTATTGCTTTATCAATTTCATTTTTATAAACTTCACTTAAGGGGTCTTCTAAACTTGTCCTTTTATATAATCTAACATATTCTAAATTCTCTTTATTTGATTCCCCCAAAAAATTCCATCCATTTATGTCATCTACGTAACCATTTTTATCATCATCAATTCCATTATTTGGAATCTCATCAGTATTAACCCATATAAATGTAGATAAATAAGGATGTTCGATCTCAACACCAGAATCAATTATTGCTACGATAACATTTTTTCCCTTTTCATCTTTAATCAATTCGTTGTTTGCTTTCAAAATGCTCATTCCGGGTATTTTATCAGAATTGATATCTAATAATGACCACTTTTCTTTTAAATCCTTAATTAAAAAGTCTTTTTCTACGGTTTCATAAGAAATAGGAGATATTGGATCTCCTATAAACTTGTATGAAGAACAGCTAGCAGAAATATAAATAATCGCAATAATTAAAATTCTTTTCATGTGTATTTTTTATATATTAATAATCAATTGTAAATATTTTTTCAAGTTTTAAAATTGTAAATCGACCAAAAATAAGACCAATTATTAATAATAAAAAAGAAATCAAATAAATCTCTATACCATTTTCGCATAGCTTGTCGCTTAATAAAATGTCTTGAACTATTATTGGACCAAACTGAATACTTCCAGCCCCTATATATGCGATTTTTATCATAATTCTTTAGCCTATCAAATTTTTATTATAATAAAAAGTTGATCTTTCAATAATACAAATTTTTAGCTTTGAAAATCCCTTAATTTAACAAAAGATATTTTGAAAATTTTAATAATTTTTCTTTTTCGTCAAGTGATAAATTAATTGGTAATTGAGCTAAACCAATAAGTCTTCTGATTATCTCTATACCGGTATAATTTTTAATTAATTCGTAGTCAACAGAATTAGAATAATAATTAACTATATCGTTTAAATATCTTTCTTCTAGAGTAGTTATAATTATATGAGCTATAAAAACTCCCAAATCAAACTCTAGATCTCCTATAAAACTAAATTCAGGATCAATTATGTAAATTTCATTATTATTTTGCAACCAGCTTCCGGGGTAAAAATCGCCATGTAATAAAGTTTTTCCTTTTTTTAAATATTTTTCTCCAATATTTAGTGATTTATTTTTTAATGGCTCATTATTAATAAATGAATGTGCTAGTATTTCTAATCCTGACTGCACGGAGTTTAATGAAAACCCATTATCTATTGCAAATGGTAATACAAATATGTGTTGGTGATTTAATTTCTTAAGCTCACTATTTAAAGGATAATTAATATCGTAGCTACATGAATGTATATCTTCCAAAATTTTAGTAAGCTTAATTATTGATATCTTATCTATTCTTCTATTGATGTAATTACTTGAGAAATCATCGAAATCCCCTAAGTCTTCTTGTATCATAAAAAAACTATCTTTTACATAACTTATTATTTTAGGAAAATTGTCTTTACTCTCAATCTTATCAATAGATTTATAAAAATTATATTCAACATCAATTCTATCAATTGGAGCTGGAATATCTTGATATTTTTGAACATATGGTCTGGATTGTTTAAATATGAAAGAGCGTTTATTTGTTTTTACTCTTAAAACTATATTCATATTTCCTTCTCCAGCTTTACTTGTTTTTAATAAAACTTCATTTTTAGATAAAATATTATAATTATTAAGTAGGTCTGTTAGTTCAATTCTGGGTGTGTTGATATTAATATTTATCATGGATAGATTTTATTAAAACTTTGTAGCTTTTCCCAATATCTTTTTTTGATTCCCAAAACATTAATTTTTGTAAAAATTTTAATTTTTCGATTCAAATTTTCAGAAGGAGTATCAAATAAATCAAATTCAGAATTATTATTATTTGCAATCGCCTCTATTATAGCTATATCCCACATTATCCAATGTTTATTTTCTTTATCTTCATCAGTCCACCATCTCTTATATGAATCCCATCGATCTATCAAATATGATCCTAAAGAATTGTTATCTGATAAAAAAACTTCTAATTCAGTTCTATTAAAAACCAAGTGTTGAGATGTTGTAGCTGACATAACCGTGAAATCAAGACCTGAATAATCAAGTAAAAAATTTATTGCCAAAGGATCATTTCTAGTGTTGAACTCATTTTTATTATACGAATTAGTTAATGGGTCATGCCAAAATCCTAAATAAAAAACCTTTATGTTTTTTACAATATCTGGTGCGTTAATTATTGCAGTCGCAACATTTGTACATGAACCAAGAATGATAATATGTAAAGGGTTTTTACTAGAATATAACCGAGCATTTTCAATTATAAAACTCGAAGCTTCAGAGTTTTCAACATTAGTAATATTGTTAATTGGATTAGGGCTTCCTAATAATGAAGGTATTGAGATATTAACTAATTGCAATATTTTATCATTTATTTTCTTACTCTCTAATGCTGTATTTAAAGAAGCTAAAGGAGAAGTATTAAACTGTGAAGCGGTAATACCTATAATATTAAAATTAGGCTCAGATAAAGCTCCAGAAAGTGCAAATAAATCATCTACTTCATTTGCTGTATCTGCATCAATTATTATAGGAGTTTTTTGAGCATTTAAAAAGCTTATAAATAAAATTAGAAAAATTCTCATTTTAAAAATCATTTTCTAAAACTGAAATTCCATTTAAATCTGTGGTAAGAACAGTTGACATATAATCAAGAAAAGGTCTCATAGATTTAAAGTCACGGGAGATGTTATCAATGAAATTTGAGGAAAGAACTGAATCATCTCTGTATTTTTTAAAAAAAAGATATCTTTTCATTCTAATCAAATCAATATTAGAATCGTCCTTTGAAAAACCTCTAGGAGCAGTTTTAACAGGATTTCCGTCAATTTTACCCCAGTTGTTTTTAAATGACTTTTCATTTATAATTTCTCTAAATTCATCAGAATCAAATTCAAGTTCCTTTCTGACCCTTAATAAATCTGCTTTATTGGGCTTGAAAAAACCACAGGCAATAAAGCTCTCATTTGGCTTTATATGAAGATAATACCCCCCCCTTAGGCTTAGTGTGTTTCTTTTAAATGAAATACCAAAATTTATTTTATAAGGTGTTTTATTTTTTGAAAATCTGACATCTCTGTATATTCTAAAAATTTTAGAGCTTTCAACATTATCATGCTTGTTTAGTTCTTCAACTATTATAGAGGAGATATTTTTAATTCCATTTTGAATATTTGTAAATCTTAGCCTATTATTCTCGAACCATTCTCTGTTATTATTTAATTGAAGTTCATTAAGAAATGAAAATGTTTCTTGATTTATATCTTGCATTTATAAAAAATAATTATAATTTAAAGATATGAAAAACCTCCCATTCTTATTGACTGAAGGGTTAAAAAACGAAGCAAACTAGCCATTTATTGTTGAGAAGCTTAATTGGTAATCTTAACAACATCGGGTTAAAATATTAATAATAAAAAAAGCCCGTCTGATTTATCAAATGGACTTTTTATTTAAACACAATAAACTCATCACGCCATATTAGACAACGGTATAAGTTAATTATATGTGTAATTATAGGCTATCAACAAATTTACATTATTGATTTCCTAAAATTATAGGCATACCTGATTTTCCTGATCCAATAACAATTACTTTTGTGTTTGGAGATTCTGCAAGTTTTAAAGTAGCCTCAATCCCTTTTTCTCGAAGTATTTTATCTGTTAGTGAAGCGCTTAAAATTCTATTGGCTTTTGCCTTACCTTCTGCATCAATTCTTTGTCTTTCGGCTTCTTGAATAGACTTTGCAATTCTAAACTCATATTCCAATGCTTCTTGTTCCTGGTTTAATTTTCTTTCAATAGCTTCCTTAATTGCTTGAGGAAGAGTAACATCTCTAACTAATACAGCATTTAATTGAATGTATTGATCTATAACAACCTTCTGAGTTTCCTCATAAATTTCATTTTGAATTGCGTCACGCTTTGAAGAATATAATTGTTCAGGAGTATATCTCCCAACAACTGATCTAGCTACAGCACGAATTTGAGGTATTAAAACAATGTTAACATAATTCTCTCCTTTAGTTTTATGGAGTAAACCTAATTTATCTATTTGAGGTTGATACAGAACTGAAACATCTAATGATATTTCAAGTCCATTTGATGAAAGAACTTGCATGTTTCCTTCAAAAAACTCTTGTTGTTTTACATTATATAGGTATACTTTATTCCAAGGCGCAATTAATTTAAACCCTTCACCTAAAGCAGGTTGGTCTGTGACAACTCCTCCTCCAAAGGTTTTAAACAATACACCTGCTTCTCCATAACCAATATTTACTGATGATCTGGATATTAAAATTAAAAATAAAAATCCCAAAGCGAGTATGGGTAATCCAATTTTTGGTAGACGTTGCATAATAGTTAGTTTTATAAATTAATATTTGTTTTTGTGTTATTTGTTAGGTTAACATTCCTCCGTCAATATTTATAACTTGACCTGTAATATAAGAAGATAAGTCTGAAGCTAAGAAAACACAAGTGTTAGCAATATCTTTAGGCGTACCTCCTCTTTTCAAAGGTATGGCATTTATCCATTTCTCAACAATTTCTTCTGATAATTGTTTTGTCATTTCTGTTTCTATGAATCCAGGAGCTATAACATTACTCCTTATGTTTCTAGAGCCAAGCTCTAAAGCTATTGATTTTGAGAAACCAATAATACCAGCTTTTGATGCTGAATAATTTGATTGTCCTGCATTACCTTTAACGCCAACAACTGAACTCATATGAATAAGAGAGCCTTTTCGTTGTTTTAATAAAGTTTTTTGTACGGCTTTTGTCATGTTAAAGACCGATTTTAAATTAACATTTATAACATCATCAAAATCTTTTTCACTTAAACGCATTAATAAATTGTCTTTTGTTATTCCAGCATTGTTAACCAAAATATCAATTCCTGAGAAATCATTCAACACAGAAGCTATAAGTGATTCAGCGTCAGAAAAACTAGAGGCATCACTTTGATAACCTAAAGCTTTAACATTAAAAGACTCTAACTCTTTGACTAATATATTGGCTTGCTCAACTGATTTTGAATAAGTAAAAGCCACACTACAGCCCTGTTTAGCATATTCTAAAGCAATACCTCTTCCAATACCTCGAGTAGCTCCAGTAATAATAGCAATTTTATTTTTTAAAAGTTTCATTTAATTTAATATTTCAGATACTTTAGCGCCAATTTTAGCAGGAGAATCTACTACATGTATGCCACATTCTTTCATTATTCGTTTTTTTGCTTCGGCGGTATCATCAGATCCACCCACAATTGCACCAGCATGTCCCATTGTTCTTCCTATTGGTGCAGTTTCTCCAGCAATAAATCCTACAACAGGTTTTAGGTTTCCTTGAGATTTAATCCAATATGCTGCATCAGCCTCTAATTGACCTCCAATTTCTCCAATCATAACTATACATTCTGTTTCAGGATCATTCATGAATAATTCTACTGCATCCTTCGTTGTTGTCCCAATAATTGGATCTCCACCTATACCAATAGCTGTAGTTATACCCAACCCTTCTCTAACCACTTGATCAGCAGCTTCATATGTTAAAGTTCCTGATTTAGAAATAATTCCAACATTTCCTTTTTTAAAGACAAAACCAGGCATAATACCAACTTTAGCTTCATCTGGAGTTATCACTCCTGGACAATTTGGTCCAACAAGTATAGCTCCCTTTTTCTTTACATATGGAGCTGCTATAACCATATCAGCAACAGGTATTCCTTCAGTGATTGCAATAATTACTTTGATTCCAGCATCCGCAGATTCCATTATTGCATCCCCTGCAAAAGCAGGAGGAACAAAAATAATTGAAGTATCTGCCCCAGTTTCACTTACTGCTTCTACCACAGAATTAAAAACCGGTTTTTCTAGATGAAATTGACCACCCTTACCTGGAGTTACTCCACCTACTATGTTAGTTCCATATTCAATCATATGAGTAGCATGAAAAGTTCCCTCTCCTCCAGTAAAACCTTGGACTATAATCTTAGAATTTTTGTTAACTAGTACACTCATTTTTTGTTATTATTAGGTTATTTATTCCTTTACCCTCTCTTGATAAAGTCCTTTTTCTGTATCTATTTTAATTTTATCTCCTTCATTTATAAATAAAGGAACATTAATTCTAGCCCCAGTTTCAGTTACGGCAGGTTTAGTTGCATTTGTAGCAGTATTTCCTTTTACACCAGGTTCAGTTTTTGTGATTTCTAAAACTACACTTGCAGGCATATCTAACGAAAGAGGCATTTCGTCTTCAGAATTAATTGATATTGTAACTACCTCACCTTCTTTTAATAACTCTGAAGAGTCAATAATTTTTTTATCAATATTAATTTGTTCATAATCATCAGTATTCATGAAATGAAACTGATCAGAATCATTATATAGAAACTGGTATTTATTTGTTTCAACACGTATTGACTCAATTTTGTGGCCTGAAGAAAAAGTATTATCAACTACTTTTCCAGAAGAAACACTTTTAAGTTTAGTTCTAACAAAAGCAGGACCTTTTCCAGGTTTTACATGGAGAAATTCAATGATTTTATATATATCATTATTAAACTTAATACAAAGTCCTTTACGTATGTCTGATGTATTTGCCATTTCTAATTTTTTTGAAAATACCCTTTCATAATTCCTCTTTGAGAATTTTGAATAAAATTTAAAATCTCATCTCTTTCTGGAGTAGCAGTCATTTCAGCTTCAATTATTTCAGTAGCTTGAGTGTTATTATATTTCTTTTGAAAAAGCAGCCTAAATATAGTTTGAATTTCAGTAATTTTTTCAGCAGAAAATCCTCTTCTTCTTAATCCAACAGAATTTATTCCTACATATGAGAGAGGTTCTCTAGCTGCTTTAACATAAGGAGGAACATCTTTTCTAACCAAAGAGCCTCCTGCAACAAAAGCATGATCTCCAATAGTACAGAATTGGTGAACCGCTACAAAACCAGCAAGTATTACATAATTTCCAACCGAAATATGACCTGCTAATGTGCTATTATTTGAAAAAATACAATTATTACCTACTACACAATCATGAGCAATATGAGAATAAGCCATTATTAAACAATTTTTTCCAATCTTTGTTCGCATTTTGTCCTTAGTTCCTCTATTAATGGTAACTGATTCTCGTATTGTTGTATTATTTCCTATTTCAGCAGTAGTATCTTCTCCATTAAATTTCAAATCCTGAGGAACTGCTGATATTACTGAGCCAGGAAAAATACTACAATTTTTTCCAATCCGAGCTCCTTCCATTATAGTAACATTTGAACCAATCCATGTGCCCTCACCTATAACTACATTATTAGTTATTGTAGTAAAAGGTTCAATCACTACATTTTTGGCAATTTTCGCACCTGGGTGCACATAAGCTAAAGGTTGATTCATATTTATTTTCTTTTAATTTGAGCCATTAAGTCTCCTTGAGTAGTTAAATTTCCATTTACATAAATATAACCACGCATGTGGCAAATACCTCTTCTAATTGGAGAAATTAATTCTAATTTAAATAACATTGTGTCTCCAGGGAGAACAGGTCTCTTAAACTTTATATTATCCATTTTCATAAAAAGGGTAATATAATTTTCAGGATCAGGGACAGTATTTAATAATAAAACACCTCCTGCCTGGGCCATAGCTTCAATTTGAAGAACACCAGGCATTACAGGAGTTCCTGGAAAATGACCCTCAAAAAAAGGCTCATTCATCGTGACATTTTTAAGAGCAATAACATGATTTTCAGACAGCTCAAATATTTTGTCAACCAGTAAAAAAGGTGGCCTATGTGGAAGTATCTTCATTATCGCTACAGTATCTAATAATGGATCCTTATTTATGTCTATATAAGGAATATTTGATCTTTTCTCTGCTTTGATGATGTTGTATAATTTTTTTCCAAAAGAAGTATTAACCTTGTGTCCAGGTTTGTTGGCAATTACCCGACCTTTTATTCTTGTTCCAACTAAAGCAAGATCTCCAATAACATCAAGAAGTTTATGTCTCGCCGCTTCATTGGAATAATGAAGTGTTAAATTATCTAATATTCCATTTGGCTTGACACTTAATTTGTCTTTTTTAAAGGCTTTTTTTAATTTTTCCATCGCAATCAGTGATGGGGGTGTATCAACATACACTATAGCGTTATTTAAATCTCCACCTTTTATTAAACCATGCTCCAATAAAGCTTCTAATTCATGAAGAAAGCTAAAAGTTCTTGCAGATGAGATTTCCTTTTTAAAACTTCCTAAAGTTTCTAAAGATGCATTTTGAGTTCCTAATACTTTAGTTCCAAAATCAACCATTGTAGTAACTTGATACTCATCTGAAGGAATGACAGTTATTTCGCTGCCTGTTTCTTTATCTTTATAGCTTATTATTTCACTAACAACATATTCTTCACGTAATGATTCTTGTTCTTGAATTCCAGCTGTTTCAAGTGCTTCAATAAAGAATTTTGATGATCCATCCATTATTGGAGGCTCTGGGCCATTAATTTCTATAAAACAATTATCAATATCAAGACCAACTAAAGCGGCTAAGACATGTTCAGAAGTTTGAATTTTAACTCCATTTTTTTCAATATTAGTTCCGCGATCAGTATTAACTACGAAACTTACATCTGCTGAAATTTGATTATTTCCTTTCAAATCACTTCTAATGAATATAAAGCCTGTGTTTTCAGGTGCAGGTAAAAATGATAATTTCACTTCAGCTCCTGTATGAAGACCAACACCTTCCAAAAAGACAGGTTTACCAATAGTTTTTTGAGAAACAGTTTTTAAAATCATGATTTAGTATCATTTTCAACCTTACTTAAACGAGATTCAATATCTCTAAGATTTTTAAAGTGAACATAAGACTTACTATAAACTGAATAATCTATAGCGGGGTTACCTTGTACTTTACTGTTTTCAGGTATGCTGCTAACAACTCCTGCTTTACCTTGAATTTTTGAATTATTTCCAACTGTTAAATGACCGGCAAAACCAGACTGACCACCTACTATACAGTTTTTACCAATTTTGGAAGAACCTGCAACACCTGATTGAGCAGCAATTACAGTATTAGCTCCAATCTCAACATTATGAGCGATTTGTATTTGATTATCTAACTTAACTCCTTTGGAAATAAGGGTTGAACCTAATGTAGCTCTATCAATTGTAGAATTAGCACCTATATCAACATTATCTTTAATAATCACATTACCTGTTTGAGGTATTTTTTTATACGAACCGTCTTGTTGTAAAACAAATCCAAAACCATCAGACCCAATTACACAGCCACTATGGATAATACAGTCCTTTCCTATAATTGAATCAGAAAGTATATTTACACCAGGCATTATAATTGTTTTATCGCCAATTTGAACGTTTTGACCGATAAAACAATTAGGAAAAATCTTAACACATTTACCTATTTTAGAATTTTCTTCTATAACAGAACCCTCACCAACATAACAATCTTCACTTAAATTAATTGATTGGTGAATTAATGCTGATTTAGAAATACCATTACGTTGAGTTTTTAAATTTTGATAAAATTCTAGAAATATAGTAAAGGCAACATATGGATCTTCAACCCTTACAAGTGTAGGGTTAAAATCTTGTTCAGGTTTAAAATCATTTTTAACTATAACAATAGAGGCTTTAGTTTTATATACATATTTAGCATATTTTGGATTAGATAAAAATGTTAAACTGCCAGATTGAGCTTCTTCAATTTTAGCAAGCTCATGAATAGAAGTTTTAGGATTACCTTCTATTGTGCCATTGAGTTTTTGTGCAATTTGTTTAGCAGTGAATTTCATCAGCGCAAAATTAACAAAAATCTATGGATTGTTTTTTAAGATCTTACAAAATGATTAATAGATTAAATTAAAAAACTTTAAATGGCTTCTAAATAGTATAGAATAAAATGTAAATTTAATTTAATTTAATTTTGTGATAAAATCAATAGACGTGTCTAAAATTCTATGGGTAGATGATGAAATAGATCATTTAAAACCACATATTTTATTTCTTGAAAATAAAAACTATGAAGTTTCGACATGTACAAATGGTCTGGATGCTTTAAAAGTTATAAAAAACAATCGATTTGATATTGTTTTACTAGATGAAAACATGCCTGGATTAAGTGGCTTAGAAACACTTGACGAATTAAAAAAAAATAATCCTGAGCTACCTGTTATAATGATCACAAAAAATGAAGCAGAACATATTATGGATGATGCAATTGGAGGAAAAATATCTGATTATTTAATCAAACCAGTCAATCCAAATCAGATTTTGATTGCTTTAAAAAAAATATTAAATACTAAAAACCTGATTGAGGAGAAAACAATTCAATCATATCAACAAGAATATAGAAAAATTTCAAATTCACTTAGTGAAGTCAATTCAGCAGATAATTGGATTTCTTTATATCAAAAAATGACATATTGGGAATTAGAGCTTGAGAAATTAGATGATAAAGTAATGTTTGAAATATTTAAAAATCAAATGAAAGAAGCTAATTCACAATTCTCAAATTTTATTCAAAAAAACTATTCTAATTGGATAACTAATAATGTTGATACTCCAATATTATCACATAATATATTTAAAAAGAAAGTTTTACCATTCATAAAAAAAAATCAACCATCTATACTGTTATTAATAGATAATCTAAGATTAGATCAATGGAAAATAATTAGTCCTTTAATACAAAAACACTATGACTTAATTAATGATGAGTGCTATTTTAGCATACTCCCATCGGCTACTCAATATTCTAGAAATTCTATTTTTTCTGGAATGACTCCAAAACAAATGCAAGAATATTACCCAAAATGGTGGAAAAATGACAATGAAGATGGAGGTAAAAATCTTTATGAATCTAATTTTTTTGAATCACAATTAAAACGACTAAATATAAATATAAAATTTAGTTACAATAAAATAACTTCTATATCAGATGGTAAAAAGCTAGTTAAAAATTTAAAAATATATAAATCAAAAGATTTAACGGTTGTTGTTTACAATTTTGTAGACATGATCTCACATGCTAAAACTGAAATGGAAATCATTAAAGAATTAGCTCCAGATAATAAAGCATATAGATCTTTAACTCTTTCTTGGTTTAAAAATTCACCTCTTTTTGAATTTATTCAGTCTGCTAATAAAGAAGGCTTTAGATTAATTGTTACTACGGATCATGGTACTATTAATGTAGAGAAGCCTATACGGATTAAAGGAAAAAAAGAAATGAGCTCTAACCTTAGATACAAGTCCGGAAGGAGCATGAGTTATGAAAAGAAAAAAGTTGTTGAAGTAAAAAATTTAAATGAATTTGAATTACCTAAAACATTTTTGGATAGTTCTTTTATTTTTGCAAAAGATGATGATTATTTTGTATATCAAAACAATTTCAATCACTTTGCGAACTTGTATAATAACACTTTTCAACATGGGGGTATATCAATGGAAGAAATAATAATACCATTTGCAACTTTTTCACCTAAAAAATAAGTTTTAAATTAATGAAAATAAGCTATTCCCTATCTGAGATTGATATAGTTGCACAAAAAATATGTGATTCTCTAAAGTATCCTATAGTAGCCTTTAATGGACCAATGGGCTCTGGAAAAACAACTTTAATTAAATCCATATGTAAATACTTGAATTTTAATGAAAACATATCAAGTCCAACATTTTCGTTAGTGAATACTTATGTAAATTCCTCGAATGATATCATTCATCATTTTGATTTTTACAGAATAAAATCTTTTGAAGAAGCTTTAGATTTTGGAGTTGATGAATATTTAGATTCAGGTAATAAATGCTTTATGGAATGGTCAGAGAAAATTTCTTCATTATTGACTTCCCCTATGAATCAAGTTGAAATTGAAATTATTAATGATAATAAACGGCAAATAAATCTATATTAATATGGCATTCTTAAAACGACTTGGTTATTATTTGTTTGGACTATCAATTGGGATTATAATACTATCATTTATTTTTAATGGGAAAAAGACTAGCTGTAATTATGGTCCACAAGCAAGGGTGAAGAGTCAACTGCTTAGGAAAAAAATCAATGTTCCTGATTCTATATTAAATAATAAAATCAATATTACAGATAATACAATTGAGGATTTTATTAAAAACTCATCGATAGATTTTTCTATGAGTAACACTAAAAAGGATTCGTGCAAAACATATGTTTTAAAAGGATATTTGATCTCAAAACATGCTTCTATTGAAATTGAAAATTGTTTAAAAGTAGTAACAGTGTTAAAAATTAATTTTTAGACTCTTTCCTTCTCTTTAATTCAATTGAGATTAAATCTAATTCTCTATTAGATTGTCCATAAACCGATGTGTTTTCATTTGCTCTTCGAATTAGATATGGCACCACCTCTTTGACGGGTCCATATGGTAAATATTTTACAGTACGATAACCGCTTTTAGCTAAAGCAAAAGTTATATTATCACTCATTCCATATAATTGACCAAAAGAAAGGTTTGGATGATCCTTAGGTATTGACATTTTAGCTGCTAAATCAATTGCTTTTTTAGTACTAATCTCATTATGACTTCCTAATAACATGCAAAAACGATCTAAATTATTAAGCATAAAATCAATTCCATTATTATACTGAGAATCAGTTTCTTCTTTAGAATCACAAATCGGACTAGGATAATTTTTACTTAGAGCTCTACTTCTCTCTATTTCCATGTATGCTCCCCTAACTAGTTTGACGCCAATCATAAAGTTGTATTTTAAAGATTTATCATTCAATTCTTTTAGGTATTCAAACCTGTCTTTTCGATACATTTGAACGGTATTAAATACTATGGCTTTTTCTTTATTAAAATCCAACATCATTTTTTCAACTATTCCATCAATAGCAGGTTGAATCCAACTTTCTTCAGCATCAACAAAAACGCATAAACCCATCGACTTTGCTTTATTAAATGTAATTCTAAAACGCTCAATGATTCTTTCCCAAGCTTTAGATTCGTCTTTAGTAAAGGCAATATTATTACTCTTTTTCTCAAACAAAATAGAGGAGCCATATCCGGTTGGCTTAAATACAGAAAACTGCAATGATGAATTCTTTTCGGAAACTTCCAATGTTTTTATGGTTGAAGCCAAACAATTATCAAAATCTTTCTCAAAACTTGCCCGCTCAACAGAATAATGAAGATATGATTTGACTTTTTTAGTAGCTAATAAGTTGACTATTTTCAATGAGTCTCTTTCATCAATTCCGGCACAAAATTGATCAAAAACAGACACCCTAATTAAGTACTCTACCGGTAAACGCAGTTTGACTGAAATCATTACTAAAAACTTCCCTAGATTAACTAATAAAGGGTATGATATAAGTTTAAATAGAAGATAAGCACGCTTTAATTCTATATTATTTTTTAAAGAAAAGCCTATTTTAGTATTCTTAAAAAACATTATTTTTTTTTCAAATTTAAATGAAATTACAATATAGAAATGCGAAAAATAATCTTATTCCAACATAAAAACTTTATTTTTGAATAATGAATGGAATTAAAGCAAGAAGCTACTCTGTTGAATTTCAACAAAAAGGTTTTGATAAACTTGGTAAGTTAGTAGAAGACAATGGCTATTCTTCTGTATTTGTGATGATTGACTCAAACACAAAAGAACATTGCTTAGCTGTGTTTAAAAATAGAATCTCCGAATCATTAGATTTTGAAATAATATGTATACCACCAGGAGAAGAGTTTAAAACAATAAAATCTTGTCAAAAAGTTTGGCAAACCCTTTCAAAAAAGGGAGCAGATAGAAAAAGTTTAATAATAAATTTGGGAGGAGGGGTAATAACCGACATGGGAGGCTTTATTGCATCCACATTTAAGAGAGGTGTTGACTTTATAAATATTCCAACGACTTTACTATCTATGGTTGATGCTTCAGTTGGTGGTAAAACAGGTGTCGATTTTGAAAATATAAAAAATCAAATTGGTGTAATTGTTGATCCTAAATTGGTCATTATTGAATCTGATTTTCTAAAAACACTCCCTTTTAAAGAGTACAGGAGTGGATATTCTGAAATGTTAAAACACGGTTTAATTAATGATAAAAAATACTGGGATACTCTTTCAAATATTCTTAAAAAAAATACTAAAGATATTCTCTCACTTATTTACAAATCAATTGAAATAAAAAACAAAATAGTCTTAGATGATCCCTATGAACAAAACCAGAGAAAAGTTTTAAATTTTGGGCACACAATTGGTCATGCAATTGAATCATATTTTATCGAATCAGATCATTTAGATAAATTAACTCATGGTGAAGCAATAGCAATAGGCATTATTATTGAGAGTTCTATATCAGTAGAAAAATGTTCTTTAAAGCAATCAGAAGCAGATCAAATAAAAAATGTTTTTAATTCTATTTTTTCTAAAGTTAAAATTGACAGTTCAGATCAAGAAAATATAATATCTCTGATAAAGTTTGATAAAAAAAATAGTCACGGTAATGTGTATTTTGTTTTATTAAAATCAATAGGTGTTCCAGTGATTGATTTAAAAGTAACGCACGAACAAATCAATAAAGGTTTTGTTTTTTACGATTCTTAGGCTGAATTTCTACTCGCATTAATATTACCAAATAATGATCGAGTTACCATTTTTTCGTAAACATCTAAAAGTTTAGGATCTAAATGCTTGTTCTTTTTATTTTTTTGAATTTGCATTAAAGCAAATTGCTGTATTGTTATCAATGGTTTTACTATAGATTCTCGAATCTCAATAGAAGCTTTTCCAGTCTCTTCATTTTCCATTAATGACTTAAAACCAGTCAGCTCTAAAATCATCTTTTTACTAAGTAAAAATTCATCATGAATAATATTCCAAAACCCACCATACTCAGGGTTCTCTGAAAGGTAGGAAGTCAATTCAAAAAATGACTTTGTCAAACTCATCATACTATTAGCAATAAGTGTTCTAAAAAAAGCACTGTTCTTATAAAGATTTTTAACTCTATCAAAATCATTTCTACTTTTAAAGTCATTTAATGAAGTTCCTACCCCGAAAAAACCTGGAACATTTTGTTTTGATTGACTCCAGCTCCCAACAAAAGGAATAGCTCTTAAATCATTTAATGAAAGCTGTTTACTTTTTCCTCTTTTTGAAGGTCTACTTCCAATATTAGTTTTTGAATAATAAGGAAGAGTAGTTATATTTTCTAAATATTTTAAAAACTTTGGATGAGATTTAAACTTATCATATGATTTATGACTTAGATCAGCTAATAAATCCAATGTCTTTCTGTCATCATTATTGAAGTTGTTAGAATTATTTACAAAAATTTGATTTTTAATCCCAGAACTTACTAGTTGTTCTAAATTAAACTGCGAAGAGTCTAAAGTTCCAAAATTGGAACTAATTGTTTGACCTTGAATAGTTAATTGAATATCATCGGCTTGTATTATATCGCCTAATGAATTATAAAATTCATGAGTTCTTCCTCCTCCTCTTGCAGGAGGCCCCCCTCTTCCATCAAAAAATGCAACTGAAATATTATGCTTTGTAGCTAATTTACTAAGCTCTTCTTTAGCTTTATATATACTCCAATTAGCCATAAAATAGCCCCCATCTTTAGTTCCATCAGAAAAGCCTAGCATTATTGTTTGCTTTTCACCTCTTGTTTTTAAATGACTTAAATAAGTTTCATTTAAAAACAATGATTCTATAATTTTTGAAGAATTTTTTAAATCAGAAATTGTCTCAAATAAAGGAATAATATCAACTTTTGGTTTTTCCCAATCACTTAATCGAAGCATTGCATAAACTTGAAGAATTGATTCTAAGCTATTGCAATTACTTATTATATAGCGATTACAACCTTTCTCTCCATTAGATTTCTGAATCTCTTTCATAACGCGAATACTCTTTAGAGTTTCGGTTGTGATGTTCTTTTTAAAAATAGAAGGGTAAATGTCTCCAGTAAGTTTGGTTAATAATTCACATCTTGATTCATGAGTCATATCAGAGTATTTTATTGTTTTATTCTCCAATAAGCCTTTAACATCACTATGAATAATTATATCATTAAAAACTGAACTATGAATACTTGAGTCCTGTCTTAAGTCTAAACTTGCAAAGTAAAAACCAAATAAGTTAACTTTATTAATCAAATCAAGGACTAAGTCTCCATATAAACCATCATGATTTTCTTGAATCAATTTATAAATTTGATTAAGTGTTTCTGTCATATGTGATAATGTAAGACCGGCTGATGAATTAAATAAACTCTTATAAACTTTATTTTCTAATTCTTCTACCCTTTGATAAACCCCTTCAAATGTAAGTTTTCTTCTTAGTGAACGCAATGCTCTATAATAGTTTCGTAAAACTGAATGTTTTAATTTTTCTGCTGTTTTAAGTGTAATTTCAGAAGTAACATATGGATTTCCATCTCGATCTCCTCCCGGCCAAAAGCCAAAGTCAAAAATTGAATTATCTAATTTATTTTCTTCGAAAATATTATTATTCAAATAATTAACTATGTTTCCAGCTGAATAAAAAAATATATTTTCTAAATACCAAATAAGGCTTGTAGCTTCATCATATGGAGATGGTTTTTTATTTTGGTAAAAACGAGTTCTACCTAGCTGATTAAGAAGTTTTTTAATTGTATCTAATGAACCGTTATTGATTGATTGAGATAGATCATTGATAATACCCAGAACACTATCAGGATAAAATTGAGTTGGATGAGCAGTAAGAACTATTCTAACCCTAAAGTTATTCAAGTAATCTCTTAATTTATTTAAATTATTAGAACTAATAGCTTCTTCTTTAATATACCTAAGGGTTCCTCTTCCATGCATATTATTTACATATGAGAAACCTGCATCTTCTATTGCGTCAAACAAAACAATTTGACGCTCTATATATTGAATAAAATGAAACATCAGCTCATTTTGCTGTTGAATTGAGTATTTAGGCAGAATTTTATCAAAAAAATCTTTGATTATCTCTTCGGGATTATCACCGTTTTGATACCCATTTTCACAATACTCCTTAAACAATGGTAACATAAGTGAAGTTTTCTTTATGCTATCAAATGGTAGGGTTAAAAATAGGCTATTGTAAATTTGAAACTTCGAGCGTATAACTTCATTAAAACGATCAATTTTGGGCTTTCTAGCCATAAAACAATTATAAATTATTAAAAATAAAATGCATCAATCTCTTTTTATCGTTGATGCTTTCCTCTAATGAAATCATTGATTCTGTTCGACTTATTCCTTCAATATCATCAATACAAAAAATTATATCTTTCGCATGACTTGTATCCTTAGCTCTCACTTTACAAAAAATATTAAACTTACCAGTGGTGATGTGAGCAACTGTTACATTTGGTATAGTTTTCAGTTTATTAAGAACAGACTTAGTTCTTTGGGTTTTACCCAGGAAAATTCCAACATACGCAATAAAAGAATATCCCAACTGTTGATAATCCAAATTAAGTGAAGACCCTTTTATAATTCCAGCGTCTTCCATTTTTTTTACACGAACATGAACTGTTCCAGGAGAAATAATTAATTGCTTTGCTATATCCGTAAAAGGAATTCTAGTATTGTCAATTAAAATATCTAGTATCTGTCTATCAACTTCATCAAGCTTTAATTTTGGATCCATTTATTTTAAAAAAATTAGTATTATCATTGTTTTGCTGACGAAAATAATGATAATCTATTGAATCTTACAATTATTGTTAGACATATAACAAAATTGTTAAATATTCAATAATTTGTTTATTGACAATTGAATTTGACTTAAAGGTTTTTGTTTATCAAAAACAATTTCATTTTTAATTTCCGTTGATTCAATTTGTATTGTTTTATGAGTCAGCCCTGTCCAAGAGCTTGAGTAATCAATCATATATGGGACAAACACAACTTTTGAGTTATCTAGTACTTCTTTATAATTAATAACCAACTCTTGATTTTTATATAGCTTCCCTTGATCAACAACAGAAACTCCTGTAATTAATAAATCAGAATAATCCTTTTTGTTTTCAGGAATATTCATGTATTCATCAATAGTATAGTTATCAAAATCACCACTAGAAATAGTTTTAATTGCTTCTATTAATACTTTTAAAATATAGTTTGTAGTTATATTTCTATTGTAGTCGTTAGAATAGTGTCCCGCTTCAAATAAAATGGTAGGTGTTCCAAGACTTGAAAACTTATCTCCAACACAGTTTATGTTAAATGAGTCATCATATCGTGCTATTTGACCAGGAAGATCAATTTGAAGACTTTTATTGATTGCTGCGATTACTTTCATAGAAATTTCTCTGGAAGCAGAAATAGAGCCCTCAGAGTCTCCTGAAGGGGCTAAAAAGGATATTGTGGCAGGTAATCCCATTATACCCGCAGAGTATAGCGTACGTTGACCGTGAAGATTAAAACAAAAATCTGGTTTAAAGTCATTAAAGATCTTTGACAAAACTTTACTTTCAGATTGAGATAAATTAACAGCATCTCGATTCAAATCAATATTGTTTGCGTTAAATCTTGTGTATTGCAATGCCCCATCTGGGTTAAGTTGTGGAATTAAAGTTAAAGTTAGTTTACTTATAAGATTAGAATGCGCGCTGTTTTCGAGTAATTCAAACAACTGACAGAGCGCTTTTGTTGTAGTTGTTTCATTGCCATGCATTTGAGACCATAATAGAATCTTTATAGGTCCACTACCTATTCTAGCTCCATAAATAGGCCTATTTTCTTCACTATACCCTATAATTGATAAATCATCTAAGTTTTTTAATCCCTCTAGAAATGAATTTAATTTATCTGGATCAAGGTATCGACCAATAAATTTTTCTTTGGCTAACATAATTTTTACAAAAGTAGTTTAATGCATGTTAATTTTTGTAAACAAAAAACATTACATATGTATACAGTATTTGTTCATAAAAGTTATGATTTGTAAACAAAAAAGTAATACTGTTTATTAAATAACTTGTTTTCAGTATATTACATGAAAAATATAAATAATAAGTTTAGATATTTTAGCCCTTTTAACATTAAAATATTTATTGTATCTTTATATTATATCTTTTGAACATATACCTGTTTACAATGTTAAACTACTTAGAAATCACAAAAAGAATTGAGAAGATTATTCAAACCAAGGAATTATCAGCTTCTGGTTTTGCTGAAAAAATTGGAGTTCAACGGTCTTCGATCTCACATATAATGTCTGGACGAAATAAACCTAGTCTAGAATTTTTAATTAAAATAACAGAAGTGTTTCCAGAAATCTCTCTATCAGGACTCGTTTACGGCGATAATTCAACTAATCCCTCCCACTCTATCATTGAATCAGCTTCAAGGCCTGTAAATGGTCTAAAAACGAATGATTCTCAATTAGAGATTAAATCAAGTGATTCGAGCAATCCTAAAATAGAAAAATCTTTAATCATGTTATATTCTGATGGTACTTTTGAAAAATATAACCTAAAAAGTTAGTATTTTTGCTAATATGAGAGCACTTATTTATTGCATCCCATTATTCATAATATCCTCCTGTTATTCTCCAAACAGAGACTGTGTTCCTTTTCATAAAGGAACATTTGAGTTTGAGACGATTGTTAATAATAGCCTTGAATCTTCTCGTTTTATAAGAAACGATACCCTTGAAATTGAGTTTTATAAAGATGAGGTGGATTCTGCTTCAATTCGATGGGTTAATGATTGTGAATGTATTTTAACTAAGATAAATCCTGAGAATAACCAAAATAAAAGGCCAATAAGAATGAAAATATTAACAACTAAAAAAGACAGCTATACCTTTGAATACTCTTTGGTGGGGGATTTAAAAAACACTCAAAGAGGTACAATAACTAAAATAGAATAAAAATTTATTTTTTTAAAAGCATAAAAACTACTAGCGTAATTATTAAAACTAAAATAATCTGAAAAAACTGTTTAAAATTCATAGACTATTTTTAATAATTTTTCTTGTTAAAAACTTTTCACGCTCTAATACAAACTCTTCTCTGGAATAAGTCTTTCCATTACAATGTATAGTTTTGATACCATGGGGTATTTCATTTTTAAATAAATATTCACCAATCATAATTAAATATTTTAGTAAAAATATAAATGATATTTGAATATAATTGATTTACTACTACTTGACTATTACTTCATTAAGAAACAATTTAAAAGCAATCTTGAGTTACTTGTTTAAGTATACCCATCCTTCAAAATCTACATTTCCATTACCGTCTAAATCCAATCGATAGTAATAACTACCCTCCGGTAAAGCATTCCCATTGTACTGTCCATTCCAATTATTCTGATACGGACTAGCACTAAATATCTGTTTTCCAGTACGAGTATAGATCCATATCTGACTCTTGAAGTATCTTTCAATCTCCATGATCTTCCAAGTGTCAGCTACTCCATCTCCATTGGGAGAGAAAAAATTAGTGATCTGAAAATCTAATTTATCTGATTTAAAATCCTCTGGATAACTCTGATCATCTAATGGGTCTGTACCTGCGGCAGTCTCGTCTGCATTGGAATAACCATCCCCGTCTTGATCATTATAGGCGTTCTCGTTTTCAGTATCTTGCTCATCTGATACCCCATCATTATCTTCGTCTAAAATATCAGACTCTAAAGCATCGTAGATCCCATCTCCATCTAAATCGTCATCTGTGGGATCTCCATTACCGTTAGCGTCTTCTTCTATGGTAGGAACCCCGTCTCCATCATCATCATTGTCTATTGCGTCGTAAATCCCATCTCCATCAGTATCGTCATCTGTGGGATCTCCATTACCGTTAGCATCTTCATCTAAAGAAGGAACTCCATCTCCATCATCATCAGAATCTATTGCGTCGTAGATCCCATCTCCATCTGAATCGTCATCTGTGGGATCTCCATTACCGTTAGCATCTTCCTCTAAAGAAGGAACTCCATCTCCATCATCGTCAGTGTCTATATTATTGGGAATACCATCTCCATCGGTATCTAAATTTTCTTCCTGTATATCAGGAATACCGTCATTGTCATTATCTAGATCATCATTATCTCCCGAGCCATCTCCATCGGTATCTATCCACTCAAACTCATTAAATTGAAAAGCGTCAAAATCATCAGGATATCCATCATTGTCATCATCGGTATCTACGTTATCTCCTATTCCGTCTAAATCCCAATCAGACCACTCTAAAGAATCCAGTGGAAAAAGATCTTCATAATCCCAATACCCATCATTGTCGTCATCTAAATCTAGACTATCTCCAATTCCATCCCCATCAGTATCTAAATCACTTACAACAAAAACAGCACTAATTGATGAGGAATCGTATTTACTTGTGGATGATTGTACTGCACTTATTATACAACTCCCAATCCCTGTAATTATTATTTGACTTCCAGATACTGTTGCAATATCAAGATTACTTGAGCTGTATAGAATTTCTCCTGGTCTATTGGAAGTTGGAGGTGTTATTTCAAAATCATCATCTGTAATTAATTTATCTGGAATTGCAAAATCAGTCAATATGCTCTGTCCTTTTAAAACATTTATTTCTACAATTTGAGGAGCAGCCATATTATAAATATTATTACCCGGTTGAGTAACACGGACTCTAATAAGTCCAATATAATCAATATCAAGGGTGCTATCAACCAATGAAACTTCAAGATTTGAACCAACAGGAAAAATTAATTCATATCCAACATCAAGAGATGAATCAGAACTAGCATTAATTGTATAAGTCAAGTTTTCAGAATAATAAATAACTTCTGGAGGATCAGGATTAAAAATGATATTTTGATTTGATTTTACAACATCAATAACAAACGTTAAAGTTGCTGAATTATAATTTGGATGAAAAGCTGGATCAGTATCAAAAGTTATAGAAACCAAACCAGTCTGATTGATACTTATTAATTCATAATTTGAAATTGAACCAGATAAAATAGCAGCTGAACCATTTGCCAAAGATATTATAACTGGAGCTCCTGAACTTGAGGTAGCTGATATAGGAAGTGTGACAAAATCTTTTAAAGGTTGAACAATTGGAATTTCATCAACAGTTATATATTGATCTGCCTTTTCAACCGTTAAAGTCATAGTAGCTGTTGCTGATTCATAATTACTATTCGAGATTTGATTTACTGTAACTATTGCGCTTCCTGCTCCTTGTATTGTTACTGTATCCCCAGAAACGCTAGCCACTGATCCATCTGCAATACTATAACTAAAAGCTCCTGCACTACTAGAAGTTGCACTTAAGGTAAAGTCTGGATCTCCAAAAGTTTTGGTGATATTTCCAAAATTAATAATTGAATTTGCTTTAATAACAGTAAGGGTCATTGTAGCAGTTCCTGCATTATAACTTGCATCAGAAGCCTGATTTACTGTAACTATCGTACTTCCTGCTCCTTGGATAGTTACAGTATTTCCAGAGACAGTAGCTACACTCCCATCTGCAATACTATAAGTAAAGGATCCTGTACTACTAGAGGTGGCACTTAAGGTAAAGTCTGGATCTCCAAAAGTTTTGGTAATATCATTAAAATCAATTAATGGAACAGGTTTATTTACAGTAAGGGTCATTGTAGCAGTTCCTGCATTATAACTTGCATCAGAAGCCTGATTTACTGTAACTATCGTACTTCCTGCTCCTTGGATAGTTACAGTATTTCCAGAGACAGTAGCT
>Ga0115002_10002137_pt1 | contig 26177 bp, 22 predicted proteins | sample ArcticOcean_MG_C_8_FD_89576 | JGI IMG/M metagenome (GOLD analysis project Ga0115002, IMG submission 89576) | Marine microbial communities from western Arctic Ocean - ArcticOcean_MG_CB11_86 | ecosystem: Environmental > Aquatic > Marine > Oceanic | place: Arctic Ocean: Canada Basin | collected... | reverse complement strand
TAAGTTCTCCCTGGGTATATAGTTCTGCAAATTGGGCCTCATCATTAGCATCTGCGAGCGAGCCTGGTCTTAAGCCATCACCCAGCGAGAAAGAAACGTCATAAGATGCCATGATCTCACAGATTTCTGGAAAGTTGGTGTAGAGAAAGCTCTCTTTGTGATGTGCAAGGCACCATTTTGCCATAATTGAGCCTCCCCTAGAAACAATGCCAGTGACTCTAGTGGCAGTCATTGGTACGAAACGGAGAAGCACTCCAGCATGGACGGTGAAATAGTCGACGCCCTGTTCAGCCTGCTCAATTAGTGTATCACGATAGATTTCCCAGGTTAATTCTTCGGGAACCCCGTCCACTTTTTCGAGAGCCTGGTATATTGGCACCGTTCCAATGGGGACTGCGGAATTTCGGATTATCCATTGACGAGTTTGGTGGATATTTTTCCCAGTTGATAAATCCATGACTGTATCTGAGCCCCAAAGAGTAGCCCATTTGAGTTTTTCAACTTCTTCTTCTATGGAGGATCTGACAGCTGAGTTTCCTATATTAGCGTTTATTTTTACCTGAAAAGCTCTACCGATGATCGTAGGTTCGAGCTCAGGATGATTAATGTTTGCAGGAATTATAGCTTTACCTTTGGCCACTTCACTTCGAACAAATTCAGGATCCATATTTTCTCTCAAGGCTACAAATTCCATTTCCTGAGTGATTTCACCTTTCTTTGCGTAGTGAAGCTGTGTTACTGGTCCATCCAGTGAACGAAGGGGCTTGTTCAGCAATGGTCCTGGTACTTCTAAGGAATTTTCGGGGTCTGAATCTTGATATGAAATCGAGGTTTCTTCAACGCCACTCCGTTTTCTGATCCAATCTTCCCTCATTTTTGGCAGGCCAAGTTGTGGATCTATGGAAAGTGGGCCACTAGTATCGGGCACTTGGATAGAGGGTTCTCCTCCCGACAGTGCAATTTCTCTCATTGGTACACTGACTCCAAGGCCACCTTGTAAGAAGATTTTCTGTGAGTTTGGGAAAGATTCTCCGTAGTCGCCCTCAAAAGCTTTAGTGGTTGGATCAAGGTCATCTGCAGTTGAACCATTCTTCTTTTTCAAGAAATACTCCTTTTGAAAGTTTCCATCTGGCACTTAGCATCTAAGCGCCAGATAAATATTTGCTTCAGTCTAGATATCTGTTGTCAAATATGTAATTAAATCCGAATGAAGCGCTGACTTCATTCATACAAGCTCCTCAAAATAACTGTATACACTTTGGATCTAGTAATTTTCTTATTTGCTTTCCCAGCGACTAACATAAAGAAAGTGGCCAGTGTATATCAACTTCTTAATTAGCACTTATAGTTGACCATTTGCTGGATAATGGACATTGTCATTTCTATAGTTGAACTTTATTTCCTGGAGCGATGGTTATGTATTTCAAGTGGTTTACGCGAGTCAAATGGTCCTACACACTGTTGTCTCTTGGTTTAATAGTGGTGTCGACAGGGATGCTTCCCGGAAAAGTTCTCTCACAGATCGAACAATCCGATCAGGTGAGAAGAGTATTTAGAGACCTGAATTACCGGAGCGTCGGCCCTTCTAGGGGTGGTAGAGTTACTGCAGTTGCTGGTCACCCCGCCCATCCTTACACTTTCTATATGGGTGCTACTGGAGGTGGTGTCTGGAAAACAGAAGACTATGGAAGTTCGTGGAAGCCCATTTCTGATGCTTATTTTAGTACTGGGTCTATTGGGTCTATCAGGGTGGCACCTTCTGATCCTAATACTGTATATGTAGGAACGGGTTCGGATGGAATTCGGTCAAATGTGATTGTTGGCAGGGGTATTTATCGGTCTCGAGACGCAGGAGAGACTTGGGAAATGATGGGCCTGAGAGATATGGGTCAATTGGGAGCCGTAGAGGTTGATCCCAATAATCCAGCTATGGTTTATGTAGCCGCTCTCGGCAATCCTTGGGCCAAGAGCTCCGAAAGAGGTGTCTACCGTTCTGCAAACGGAGGTGAGGATTGGGAGCAAGTTTTGTTCACTTCTGATTCTGTAGGTGCTATAGATCTAGAAATAAACCCAAATAACCCCAACGAAATTTATGCTGCGATGTGGCGGGGTCAGCGCCAACCCTGGACGATCATATCAGGAATGGAAGCTTCTGGGAGAGAGAATGGTATTTGGAAATCGATCGATGGAGGGGATTCGTGGAGATTGGTGACCGAAGGGTTGCCTACTGGCTTGGTGGGTAAGATTGATCTTTCTGTGTCGGCCGCATCTCCTAATAGAGTATATGCATTGGTTGAAACAACCGATCCGTTAGAGGGACTCTATCATTCCGATGATTTCGGTGAAACTTGGGAGCTGATGACAAATCAGGCTGGATTGATGAATAGACCATTTTACTACACTGGTGTAACAGCTGATCCGACTGATGCTAATAAAGTTTATGTCAATAACGAGGGATTTTATGGTTCGTCGGACGGAGGAAGAACCTTTGCACGCATGCCGACTCCACATGGTGACAACCATGATCTCTGGATTAATCCAGAGAATCCTAATATTTGGATTCAATCCAACGACGGTGGTGCTAATGTGAGTCTAGATGGAGGAACCACATGGTCAACCCAAAATAATCAACCAACATCTGAATTATATCAAGTAGATATTGATGATAGATTTCCTTATTGGCTTTATGCAGGACAACAGGATAATTCTACGATTAGGGTTCCCAGTAATCCCCCCGAAGAAAATTCTGCCTCTGGCCACACTGGCTACTGGAGAGCGGTTGGAGGCTGTGAAACTGGTCCAGCAGTTCCTAAGCCGGGCAATCCAGACATAGTGTACTCGAACTGCAAGGGCCGATTTGGCCGATTCAGCCAGATCACTGGAAAAGAGAAGCAGTATTATGTTGGCTTTGGAAATCTGTATGGGGCCAACCCGAAGGATTTGCCGTATCGTTTTCAGCGAGTGGCTCCAATTGAAATATCCCCACACGATGCGAACGTCGTTTATCATGGATCACAGTTTGTTCATAGGACCATAGATGAAGGGGTTACATGGGATCAGATTAGCCCTGATCTTACTGCTTTCCGTCCAGAGAGGCAGGTTGTCTCTGGGGAACCGATATCACGTGACATAACAGGCGAAGAACATTATTCAGTACTTTATGCCATTGAGGAATCACCAGTAGAGCCCGGGGTAATTTGGGCCGGATCTAATGATGGCCTGGTTCAGGTGACTCGGGATGGTGGCCAAGTATGGAAAGATGTCACTCCTCCTGGAATGGCTTCGGAAGGAAGGATTCAGACTATCGATCCATCGCCTCATCATGGAGGAAAAGCTTACTTCGCTGCGTATCGGACTCTTTTAGGTGATTTCACTCCTTTTATATATAAAACCGAAAACTACGGGGAAAGTTGGACGTTGTTAACACCAGGCGATAATGGTATTCCAGGAGATCACCCGACTAGAGCTATCAGAGAGGATCCTGTGGTGGAAGGCTTGCTGTTTGCGGGGACTGAGTTCGGGATGTTTTATTCCATGAACGACGGAGCTTCTTGGAGTTCTTTCCAACTGAACTTGCCAGCTACGCCAATAACAGATATGAAAATCCATGGCAACGACTTGGTTCTTTCAACCATGGGTCGAGGCTTTTGGATAATGGATAATATTTCTCCTGTACGTCAGATGGACAATGCGCTGGCAACTGCTGGCCCCCATTTCTTTGAGCCCTCAAATGCCGTGCGGGTTAGGGGGCAAGGTGGTCGTGGCGTCTCTGCATCTCATGAGCCCCAGTGGTCGCAACAAGGAGCGGTTTTCGATTATCTGTTGCATGCAACAGCTCAGACAGTAGCGTTGGAAATTCGTGACTCTCAAGGGGTAGTATTACGCACCTTTGATAGTGATGACTCGAGTACACGCCTTCAAATGGGTCAAGGGATGCGGGCACCATTTCAAAGAGTAGTTGGCGCTGCTGGATTGGGTCGGAGAAGTGGTGTGAATAGGTTCGTATGGGATCTGCAAGAGCTGGGCCCTAACGGATCCTCAAGAGGTGGCCCGATGGTTGTTCCGGGCGTCTATGAGGCTCATCTGACAATTGATGGCACGACTCATGTCGAATCTTTTAATGTGCTGATGGATCCGAGATCCGAAATAGATGGGATCACATTGGAAGATATTCAAGCACAGTATGATTTGGGTATACAAGTGCGAGCAGCGATCGAAGATGCGGATGCTACGATAGATCGATTGTCCGGGGCGATGGAGCGTGCCAGCAAGGGTGGCGACGTTGAAAAACAATTGAAAGAAATCGAAGATGCGTTGGTTACCGATCGTAGTATTACAAGTTATCCCCAACCTATGCTACGAGATCAATTCCAATACCTCTATGGTAATTCCATCGGGACTGACCAAAGGCCAGCGGTAGACATGTACGATCGGCTTGATTTCCTGAAAGCAGAATTGGAGGAGCACAAGCAGAAGCTAGAGACATTAATGCGTTCAGTGACTGAATAAGGATGGTTACTGATGTACTGTTTGTGTGTTTGACAAATCGTGAGTTAACTGAGTCGCTAATGGAGGAGTCAACTTGAATGTGACCATCGGCTTGAGAGAGTTGTCCTTTGTGGTCATCGTTTTGTCTAGCTGTCAGAATGATGGTATAGGAACTCGGTCGACTGAAAATATAAGTGACGAGACTGTGGAACTTTATGATGGTTTGATTAGCAAGATCCAAAATGGTGAACCAGTTTTTGGTGCGTTTGCTCGTCCACAAACCGCGGACGGAGGTTCCATTGCAGGCAGGAATAAAGATCCTGATTTCATCTTTTATTCTCTCGAATCTGGACCTTGGGACATACCTGGTCTAGGGGCTTTCAGGCAAGCAATGATAAACGCCTCTGAAGCTGGTGGTGGTCACCCAATAACTCTAAGGATTCCACCGATTAGGGAAGACAGACAAGCTCTTTATCGGTATATAGATGAGGGCTTGGTTGAAGGGGTTGAAGGGATAGTATTTCCACATGTCGAATCGGCTGAAGAAGCTGAATTGGCCGTGCAAGCATTGGGTCTTAGGTCATGGCCGTTGAATCCAATGGGAGATGTAATAAGTGTAATACTCATTGAAGACCGAGTAGGGGTCGAATCGGCTGAAGAGATAGTAGGTACACCTGGGGTCAGTGTGGTCATCCCCGGCCCTGGAGACCTCAGACGTGCCTACGAGGGTGACGAAGAAGCTATTGAAGCTGCTATCCAAAGAGTTTTGGCTGCCTGTATGAAATTAGGGGTGCCGTGTGGAATCACTGCCGGTGTCGAGGATGTAGCAGATAGACTAGAACAGGGGTTCAAGATGATCATCGTTAGCGACCCAGCCACGATCGGAATAGGTCGGGGGTCTGTAGGTCAACCTTCTTTCTGATGATCAAAATCTACTAAGCAGGCAACAAGAGTCCCGTCAGATACATAAATACTAAACCGCCTAACAGGCCAAATGAGTTAAGGGGTTTGAGTAGGCCAGACTCAGAACGAGATGTGACGTCTTGACTTATCATTGAAACGACCTGCAGTACCGCACCAATGCCTAGAGATAGAAAGAAAACCGTTAAAGTAATGGAATAGCTGAAACCGCCAATCAACATTCCAGCGATTGTGGGGACTCCAGCTAGGCAGCCTAAGAAAAACAGCGAGCGTATTCTGACGCCAGAACTGGCCACAGGAATCACTATGCCGATTCCTTCTGTTGTGTTATGAAGGAGAAATCCAAATACTAAGGATGTGCCCAGGGCTACTTGTCCTACTGCATAGGCTGAACCGATGATTAGCCCTTCTCCTAAATTGTGTAAACCGATAGCTAAGGCTATGAGTATGGACATGTTTAACGGTTGTGATCGGTTCGTGGTTTTATCCTTAGACAGTTGATTGACCGTGTTTATCAATAGGTACATTCCTACAATCCCGAGAGTCATTACAGCGATCCCCTGAAAAGCAGAAGCGACTTGGGCAGTCAGGGAAACCGTTTCTCGAGTTGCATCGATTCCCAAGAAAATCAGCAATCCTATTGTGAAGCTTAGAAGACAATCTTGCCAGTCTTGCGTGATTCTGGCTAAAAATGGTAGCCATAAAAATCCTAAGAAAATTGGTATTATACCTACGAAAATACCCAGGATAGTGAAAATTTTTAAGTATGTAGAGTTCATTTCAGGAGATCGCGTGGCTACTTCAACCTGATGATTGAAAGTCAGTCCAGTAGAACTTACTACTGAAATTTCTAGGGGGTCACCTTCAACCCAAGGATAGGGTATGTCCAAGATAGCCTTGCCCAGTCTTTCAACATAAACTGACGGGCTAGCTTCATATTCCCAAAATGCATCGTCAATTATTACTTGGGCTATGGTGACAGGCTCTGGCCCCCCATTGACCAAATGGACTTGTATCTGTCCCATATCAGGGAACGCCACTCTTTGGTAGGTCAATTCTTCAATAGGAGGGAAACTAGACTTAAAAAAATCGGTTGTTCCTGTTCGGACAAAAATGATTAGAGTAAGTGCGATAAAGAGAACAGGCAAAAGGCCTCTAGCCACCATACCGAGGAAGGTTCGAGATGTCTTGTCTTGGATGGGATCTCGGTTATTTATGACACTGATGTCAGATATTTCAGTCAAGCCAAGGTCGATTCTTTGACATTGAAAACACCCATCCATCCCAATTCTGCAAACTCACTTTGGTGAGCATGAAACATGAATTTTCCAAGATGTTCATACTTGAATTCTAAAACTGCCCGTTCTCCCTGACAGAGCATAACGGTATCCGTGAGTTCGTGTCGGTCTAGGTCGGTTCCAGTTCTGTAAAGCTTAAACATGTTCCCGTGAAGGTGAAAGGAATTCAGTAGGTCGAATTCTGTCATATTACCACAGTAGACTCGGACGAGCTCTCCTTGCTGGATGTCTATGGGATGTTTTTCATAATGGAATGCCACACTATTCACTGCATAGACTTCATTTTCTCCATCGAAATTCGTATCGAACCCGTTCATCAGCATCACTAGTTCTTTGGCCTCTGGTCGACCCTCTGGAGGGTCTATGATGAAAGCCCCATAAAGGCCTTTGTGGAGATGGCGCTTCAATGGTCGGGCGTGACAGTGATATAAGTGAAATCCCATTGGTGCAGCATCGAATTCATAAAAAAAACTTTCCCCAGGTTGAACAGGTTCGAAAACCCCATCCATGTTGCTGGCATGAATTCCATGAAAGTGGATAGTGTGCGGATGGCTGCCGGCATTGTAGAAGTTGACTTTTAGCCGATCACCTTCAGTACATCGAATAGTTGGACCAGGTACAGTTCCGTTATAGGTCCAGGCATTGAAATAGACTCCGGGTGCCACTTCAATTTCCTGATCTGTAGCCGTGATATTGTACTCTCTCTGTGTCTGCCCACTTGGAAGAACAGAAGAAACACCGTAATCAAATGATGTTAGGTATGAAGTAGGATCAAACTTGGAAGTGTCAACGTCAGCCTTACCAGTATCTACAAGCGACTTTATCTTACCCTTGCGCCGACTTATCACACTCCCGCTAGTGGCTAGGCCAACCGCACCTGCCACACTAGATCGAATAAGGTTTCTTCGGGATACTGAGGACATATTCGGTTTATCCTGGATCTCCGAATCCTTGTTGCAGTTCTGGTATTTTTTAGAGTCGCCCATAACATCTGAATCAATATTTTATGGTTATCCAAATATAAAAATTAGTGTAGACTAAAATAGGGCATAATTCGAATTGGTCAATATATTTTGATTACCCCCTTCCGATTAATTTGAGCATCAGCCAACATTAGTGATTACACGAAGTGTTTAAAATTTTTAATTTCAAAAAGGAAAATGAATTGATAGGGATAGTTGGCGGAGGCATTTCGGGTCTGCTTCTTGGGCACGAATTGATGCGTAGTGGCATCGACGTGACCATTTGGGAGGCTACAGCCAGGTTAGGTGGTGTAGTATCTTCTGGAGACCTAGAAGGACTAGTGCTCGAAAGAGGTCCTCAGCGTATGCGGTTGACTTCTCAGGTCAAAGAATTGATTAAAGAAGTTGGACTCCAGGAGGAAGTTGTGTTGGGTCCTACACACTTGCCCCTTTTGGTTTATTGTCGAGGAAAATTAAGGGAAGCACCTCTGACTTTAAGTCAATTTGCCACCACCGATCTTTTGCCGTTGCCTTCTAAATTAAGAGTCCTAGCAGAAATCTTAACTGCTGGTGCAGGGGCAGAGGAGACAGTCGGGCAGTTTTTCCGTAGAAAATTTGGTGTAGTTGCATATGAAAATTTTCTAGGTCCGTTATATGGAGGCCTCTATGGATCTGATCCAGATAGAATGTTAGTGAGGTCAGCATTGGCAGAAAGGCTAACGGAAGCCGGCATTAGGAGGAGTATTGTTTGGGGGGTCTGGGGACGCACAAGGAGAAATAGTATTGTAGCTGCTCCGTGTTCTTTCAAGACTGGCTTGGGGGCCCTGCCCGACGCGTTAGGCAGGAAGTTGGGTAAGCGTATTCAGCTTAAGCATCCAGTACAGTCTGTTCACAGGCAGGGGAAGGGCTGGAGGGTCGTATTCAAGGAGAGGGAAGATGTACTCGTGGATGCTGTCGTGCTAGCTTGTCCCGCTGAGCAGGCTGGAAACATTATAAAGAACGAGTGCCCTCAAGCAGCCAACCTGTGGCGGCAAATGAATTATAATAAGCTTGTAATATGTCACATGAAGTCGGACTTGGAACTCCGAGGCCTTGGTTACCAAGTTGGGCTAGGTGAAAGCCTGGAAACTCGCGGAGTGACCTGTAACCACAGCCTGTTTGGAAGGAAAGGGCTCTACACTGCCTTCCTTGGAGGGATGAAAAATCCTCAACTAGTAGAGTCATCAGATGAAGAAATTGCGTCCATTGCGATATCTGAATTTGAGAAAATCACTGGATCCAAGGCATTCTCATTGGGAGTTTCTAGGACCCAAATTCCAGCTTGGGACCTTAGCTGGAAAGACCATAATAAAGCTCAACTTCCCGAGGGTATTTTTGTGTGCTCCAACTACGCTGGTAGGCCTGGAATTCAAGGTAGAATCCAACAGGCTACGCTTTTAAGCAAGAAGCTTAGAAGTCTTCTCCCGAAGTAGCGTTAAGGCAAAAAGTCTCCGGTGTTTTTCGACATAGGCAGCGACGAAGTCCTAATTCACCCATAATTGGTTCAATTCTCAGTAGGTTCTGGATCAGGTCGCATAAAAGATTAATGAATCGAGGGTTATCGTGAGGAATAGGCACTCGGAAGAAATTGATACCCGCTTCTTCTGCAATTCCCTTTAGCTCCATGTCCAGATCTCCTTTAGTTTCTGATTGTTCATGCATGAAGCTTACGGCTTCGAGTATAATACTCGTTGCGCTTGTGTTCCTTACAACCTCTTCGATTCCGGGAGAGGTCCATTCGATGTTCCTGTTTGTATGGTTTTGGTAACCTAGGCTATAGTTGGCGACTCCTAGATGCCTGGACAGCATCTGACACGTTTCTTCAACATACTGAGTATAGCGGGGACCGTCTTTCAGGTACTTTATAGGGGTCCCATGAGCAGAGAAAACAAGAGCAGTAGAGTCACTGTGCAGTTTGATGCCTTGACGGTCGGCATACTCGGCAATGTTGTCCGCTCTCATTGCGAGGTAGTCTGGGTGTTTGTGCCATCCAGTTATTTCCCTTATAGGAACATCCAGGGCACACAGGGCCATTGCGTTTCGCACGTCTTCCAATGCAGCCAGTGTTGTGGATTTACCACAAAGGGGATACACGGGAAGAGCAATAAGTTGCTCGATTCCATCATTTTGTGCTTGTTTCACTGCAGTTTTAATGAAAGGCTCCGTGAACTGTGTTCCAGAGTAACAGCGGACGTTTAACATTCTTTTTCGCAGTTCTTTCTCGACTTTTGTTGCCTGTTGGCGTGCTTGCAGATTGAGTGGAGAACCTCCCATAGCTTCGTACTCTTCTATGAGAGAGGGAGCTCTTTGTTTTGCTAGTTCTTTAGTCCGAGAATTGGGGTTGCCAGCAGTTGATTCAAGAGAGGAGTTTCTGTTGAAGATTCTTTCTAGAAAACTGACTACTTCGTCGTAATCGTAAGTTTCTGGTTCCCCGAAATTAAGAAGTAAAACTCCGATTCTAGGTGATGGATTCACTGATATTACCTGAGGTTATTAGATAGTTCTGAAATAGTTTGATGGTTACATTAAAGATAATGCAAGGAACACCACTGGAGTAGGTAGACGAGATAGGCTCCGTGGAATTGGAGTACGTGATTGCTGGAAAAGGCCTAAATAGGTTAGGATTCAGTGATTAATCTGCGGTTTATTGTGGTCAAATTCAGGCTTTTAAAAGGCGTTAGGAATATCCATGTATTGTCATAATGTTAAAATCTTGCTTTGCTCTCTCTTGTTGATTTCGGCGTGTAGGGGCACTCTAAAGTTAGACGATAGTGATCATCGGGTTGTTCTGAGCTCACAACTCTTATCTGGGCCGAGTCCCTCTTCCAGGGGGCCCTATAGTGTTAAGACTCTGACGTATGGACATGGAGATGATAAAAATAGAAGGGAGTACGCAGAAAATGTAGCTTTTAGAACAGAGACTGTGGACGCTTCCAAGTTGATTGATCTTGGTGATCAGGCTGATTCAAGAAATAAATACTGGGGCTTTGACCCTACCATATTTCCAATCAATGGAAGGGTTTGGTATCCAGAGGGGGATGGCCCTTTTCCGCTAGTGTTGGTAGTGCATGGCAATCACGACCCGAAGGATTTTTCAGACCCAGGTTACGATTATTTAGGTGAACTATTGGCGAGCCGAGGTTACATCCTGGCGTCTATAGATATGAATTTTGTGAATGGAGGGATTAGACAGGAAAACGACGCTCGCGGCTGGTTGTTGCTAAAGCATTTGCAGGTTTGGGATAAAATCAATCGGGATCCTACAAATGTTTTTTCCGATTTGGTCGATATGGAGAACATTGCCCTTATAGGTCACTCTCGGGGGGGCGAAGCAGTGGCACACGCTGTAGCCTTTAATAAACTCAACTACTATCCAGACGATGCAAATCTGACCTTCAATTTTGATTTTAATATCAGGGCTATCGTAGCGATAGCTCCAGTTGGAGGGCAATATCTTCCAACTGGCAGGTTTGTTCCGGTAGAAAATGTCAATTATATGGTTTTTCATGGTTCGCATGATGGAGATGTGACAGCGTTCCAGGGACTTCGATTGTACAATCGCTTGAAATTTACTGATGGGAAGGACTACTTCAAGACCGCTATATATGTATATCGAGCTAATCACGGCCAGTGGAATTCTTCTTGGGGTTCACATGATAGCGGTCCGAGGAGTGGTAGAATTTTGGATTTGCGAGGCCTCTTAGATACAGAGGAACAGAAGGAATTTGCTAGGATATATATATCGTCGTTCCTGGAGTATTCTCTGAAGAAAAACGAACAGTTCTTGCCGCTTTTCCGGGATCACAGAGTGGCAGGAGAATGGCTTCCTAAAACTATGTATATAACACGATTTCAAGACCAAAGTTTTAAGCCATTGGCTACTTTTGAAGAGGACATAGATGTTACAACAGGGACTGCTGTTGGGGTCCACTTGGAAGGAAGTGGCTTGGAGGTATGGAAAGAACAGATCATGCCTCTTCGCTCAAGAAATAGGGCGACTACTTCAGCGTCTCAGGTGAATCAGTCTGTTCGACTAGGGTGGAATAAGGATGGAAGTGGAGACGTATCAGCAAGCCCAGTAAGTTACTCTGTGTCTCTGCCTGATACACTCGGAAATTCTTGGGATCTGACAGGAGAGGCTCATTTACAGATGGCCCTTACGATGACTCGTGACGAAGTTGCATCCAAAGGTCAGAACCTAGAAAACTCAATCGAAAATACAACTAATGTCAAAGAAGAGAATCGAGAGGGTGCACCAATTGATGTGACTGTCGAAATTATTGATGCTTTGGGAAGATCGGCCGGTTTGGTCCTGAGTGACTATGGAGCGATTCGTCCTCCTTTACAGATGAATATTCTGAGAAGGAGAGATATGGAAGAACAGACTTATGAGCAAAATTATGAACTTGTTTTGCAGACTTTTTCGATTCCCTTGTCCGATTTTATTGAGTTGAATCCAAAGTTGGACTTACGGAAACTGTCTACTATTCGCTTGGTATTTGACCCAGCTATCCAAGGTTCTGTGATAGTTGATGACATTGGCATATCGTTTCTTGATAGGGCGTTCACCGCGGAGGGTGTGAAGGATAATTGAGGAAGCTGTTTATTGTCTCCAGCTAATTGATAGCCTATGGGAGTGCCCTGCACCTTCAATTTCATTAGAGGCGTAGTCAAGGCCAAACGCGTCACCCCTGAAAGCTATGCCAAATGTTAACACTGCGGATCGAAATTCCTGTTCGTTGTTTCTGACTCCAAATCGGGCGGTAAAAGTTCGGCCTACCACTGGCCACCAGGAGATTTCTCCTCCAATGCTCTGGGTGACAGATCCATCAGAATTTTTCGACAGAGCGGCTGAGCCACCAACATCAAGCGGACCTAAAATCCAATCGTTGAAAGCTGCTCCCAGGGTTGTTCGATTCTTGAGAGTCATTTGAGAATTTCCGATTCTGAGTTTGCGGCCTAGGTTTTGATGGGCCAACCCGAACGTGAATATGCCCAGTTGTCCGGATCCACCGAAATCAAAAGCAAAAGATTGGTTTCTGGATCCCCCAGCTCCCTGCTCTATAGCCTTAGTGCTAATCCCCCAATCTATACCAGCCAGGCTCATACTATAACCTGCGGTGGCAACAGACTCGGAAATCCTATTCCGGCCATCCTGGAAGAGTTCATATTCAGATTGGGTGACTATCGAGGGTAGGGAATAATTAAAATCGTCTGCGTATGTCAGTGATTGAATGCCTATGCCTATACCACCTTTCCACCACTCTGTCTTGGCCGACATCTGAGTCAGTGAAGAGTTGTGCCCAAAAGTTTGTCTCGCCATTTCGAATGTGGTGGGTCCGCTTAGGAGCGAGGGGTTGTAGAAGAGGACATCACTTGTAGGATCCGCTAATTGAAAAGCATTTCCCATGGCCATGGAACGAGTGCTGGCTGGAAGATCTAGTACTACGGGTCCTTTGGGCACAATTGTTGTTGAATTTGTTTGACCATGTATGCCAGTTTGGTTGATTCCAAAAATGGTGAAGGTGAAGATTAGCGATGTAATCAATCTTGGCACGATGATCTCCCGGATCTTGGGTAGTCTAGGACCAGATCTATGTCACAAGTCATGCATTGCAGCCAAAGTCGTTTTCGGACATAAGGAAGGTCCTTTCGGATTGGAATTTTAGTATTTTGAAGTAATTTGTGACATCGAGGACAGCTAAGCTTGGTAGTAGTAACAAGGCTAGATCTGAGTTTGCTGGCTTCTATAGAGGTAAAATTGTTCATTGATCTGTGCTGTTATTGTCAGTGGTGTGTCCATTTAATATTAGCCTAGAAGTGCAATCTAGTGTAACCGTTTGGCTGGGATTTAACACGGGGCCTTCCACCAAACTCTACCTGGGCTTATTATCAGCCGTTGCTGGTTAGTGGTTGGAGTGCTATGGTCCAACTCACGGTGAGTATTAATAAAATTTTGCCAGAGGAGAGCGTGGGAAAGGGAGCTATAGAGATCGAAGGAATGGTTAGCGAAGTTCTTTCGAATGCGCGATTTCGGGTGGAATTGGAGAATGGACACGAGGTGCTCACTTATCTCTCAGGAAAGATGAGGCAACACTACATTCGTGTACTTGAGGGTGATCGAGTTAAGGTGGAAATGTCCCCTTATGATCTTACCAAAGGACGCATCACTTACCGTTATAAGTAGACTTCCTTCGGGCGAAGTGGGCTACAGGCCAGTTGGGTTCTTTGCGTTTCTGCACATTTTATCTTGTGAATTATCTTCATGAATTAGGGTCTATTTTAGACTCCTGAGATTAGGGTATTTCTGGCATGAATCGATCACTATACTAGCTCCTGTCAGGGTTTTGACGATCTTGTTCCCTTGACGTCCTGCTTCGGACGTCTTACCGTTGACTCGGTTAGCGTCCTACCGACCCATGATTCTCAAAGCTTTCATGCAATCAGGTTACTGACTGAAAGAATGTTTCTTGGACCGGGATGCCTCATAGTTAAGTTAAATGTGGTGGACGCGGAGTTTATAACGAGTGAATCCATTGGAGGAATAAGCGAATGAACAAGTCTGATCTGGTAGACGCTCTTGCTAACCAAGCAGGTATGACGAAGGCCGACGCGGCCCGAGCCTTAGAGGCAATGTTTGGATCAAGTGGTATTATTGCGAGTGCGCTGAAAGCTGGAGATAAGGTTCAGATCACTGGTTTTGGAGCATTTGAGGCGAAGCATAGGAAGGCTCGGACGGGACGTAATCCACGTACTGGAGACACTATTCAGATTCCAGCGTCAAAAACTCCTGGCTTTAAAGCAGGGAAAGGCTTAAAGGACGCTATCCAATAAGTAAAGGGTTAGCAAAGCTAGTTTAGAGCTGTATTTTGGGTGGGGCTGGGATCTAGTTTTTAAAGTTAATTTAACAAACTAGGCTTCAGCCCCATTGTGATTATGAATGGTTGATGGGGGTTTCCTCGCCGCTACCTTTTAATAGCTTGAGATCCTTGATCAGTCAGGCTCCGATCGTAGTCTACTCTGGTGCTACGCCCCCGAATGGTCACTCCATTGACAGCCTTAATCACTTTTCCTGCTTCATCCGCCATTACTTCGACTAAAGAGAAAGTTTCTCGGATGTCAATTTTTCCAAAGGCACTCCCGTCCACTCCTGATTCGCCAGCTAGGACTCCAAGGAGAGTGCTAGGTGTTATTTCCTCCAGTTTTCCTATGCTAACGAATAAGCGAGTCCAGTTGTCTGGGCTGAGAGGTGGTTGGTTCTTGGTGTTTTCTTCTGAGTTGCGGGGCAAAGAAGCTAGACTTAGGCTAGCTGCACTCAGTTCTATAGGGTCATAAATTTCTATCAATGGCTCCAAGATAGCGTAATATGGTGCTAAATCCTGGGAAGTAATTTGGTCTATCAATTGAGTGCGAACCTCTTTCAAGCGAGGGCGTTGCAATCGTGTCGAAATGTGTAATGGCTGGGTGTTATAAGAAAGATCAGATGTAATTTTATGGAAGTGGGGCACCTCTCTGGATAGGAGTAGTACAATGGCACCTCTTGCTCCGCCGTGACGTTCGTGCATGGCAATAGTGTCTTGAGGACAATCCAAGCTCAGAGTAGTAAGCGATTGCTTTTTACTTAGGGCTGCTATTTGGGAGTATGAGTTCTGGTCGTCCATTCCCACCCAAATGCGGGCTTCGGTGTCACCTGGCGTTCCAGCTGTAAATCCGTACATCTTAAGAAAATTGACAACATCTACTGCTCGGTCATTGGTATGAACGAAAACCATGAGAGTGCCAGATATTTCCGCTAAGTGTTGGTTAAGTACCGATAGAAGTGCTTCTTCCCTATCTTCAGTGGCGATCAAGTAATAGATGCTAGTGGGGCGAGATTCATTAACAGCAACAGGCTGTTTTTGGATGCCAGATATTTCTAGACATTTGGGGATATAGCGGGTGACTATCTGCTTCACTGAATTGGTTACAGGAAGGCTGAAAATAATTTTCTGAGTTGTATTGCCAATATACCCCAGAAGTTCTCGTACTGAATCGAGGTCTGAAGTCACCTCTAGGCTATTTGCCCCGTCGACAACTAGAGTGGCGATATTTTGTGTCGTGAGTAAAGAATTGTTGATAGCGGAGAGTAGTTCGTGGGGAGTTCCAAAAAGTATGTCAGAAGTTTCGGGAGAGGCCCAGTTCCCTCCTAGTGCACTAACAGAGTGACCAGTCGAGCTTGAGAGTCGGCTGATAGATTGTGCTAGCCTAGCAGAACTATGTTTGGTGGGAGTTAATATGATTGCGCTGGGACTGCCCAACCCTGGTTCTATTTTTTCAAGAAGCGCTGCTGCGTATGCGATAAGAGTTCCTGAACCAGGGCCTGATTCCACGAGAAGATTATTGTTTTTTGCAATCAGCGGAATGATGTTCTGCTGTAGTTCAAAGGGGCTGGCCATTCCTGCAGCAGCCAACGCTTCAATTAGACGTGCTGATAGACCTAAGTCTTGAAAGGATTTCATTAGGTGGGATCTCCTGACCCTCTACCAGGACGATCTCCTGGTTCGTAAGGAAGTTCTGTTAGAAATTTTTGAATTTCGTAGTCTATCCTTGAAGTCCTTAGTCGATCGGTTGTGGCAGTGACACTTGTGTAGGGTCCATGTCTGTGTAGGGTTAAAATAACTGTACCTTCATTTCCTGCGTACGAGACGTTTTCGGTAGAGTGATCCAATCTTTCTAAACCAATGGTTTGGGGTAAAAGATTATCTGCCTTCTCAAGGACGTCCGTAGGAGATAGGATAGTTTTTCTCTGATAGTCTGCCATAAGTCTTTTATGGTTGAGGGTACCTGTTGTGATCACTTGATAGAGTGATTCCTGCACGCTTTAGGAACTCCCGAAGTTCGCGGATATTAGTTGGTCCTTCAAGGTTACCTGCTTCAGTTCTCAGCATAGGAGTATTTTTGATCCCTTCGTCTTGTGCTTCGAGACCGAGTCTCAGGACTTCTTCGGAGTATCGATCAACATCTAAGGTGGCCTTGCATTCGCTCGGGTCCAATCCCGAGTTGGAAGCTATGGCCACCAGTATATCGATCCGTCCGATATCGAGATGTCTTTGAAAATAAGCCTCGAAGATCTCCTTGTGTATCGATCGTTCGAAGCCGTTCTCTTTGGCGTACAATCGGAGTTCATGTGCCTTGCGGCTCCACGGTGGTGAGGTTGGGTAAGTGCACTTAAGATTGTTCTCCTCTCCCAATTGCTGAATTTTTTTATTGTAATTAACCCATTCAGGATTGGTGGGATCGATAGGATTGATCGTTGGTGGACATATCTCTAGGGGATGGAGGATTAGATCGTGTTTATCTTCTATTAACTCATCTATCAATTGGTCAATCAGGTATGATCCTGGATCAACGTAGTCAAAATAGAAGATGAGTTTTTTCCCTTTAGTCATAGGAAAATGATCCTTTTTGTTCTTTAGTTTCGGAATATGTGGTCGGTGTCTGAGGGTGGGCTCCCTTGACCTCAGGCAGAGTTTGTGAATATTCGGCATATGGAATTTAGCTCTAATATCGCCAGTTTGCAGCCGTCTGCCACTATTGCCGTTAGTACCTTGGCAAAACAGTTGCGAGCTGAAGGGCGTGATATCATTGATTTGAGTGCGGGAGAACCGGACTTTGATACTCCCTCTTGGATTGCAGCAGCTGCTATTGCGGGGATAGAGTCCGGTCAAACCAGATATACCCCGGTAGCAGGTATCCCTGAATTGAGAAAAGCAGTGGCTGGATACTTGAGCACTGTTTCTAAAGACGAGATAGACTGGGAGGGAGTGGTTGTTTCTTCGGGAGCTAAACATTCTTTATTCAACACAGCTTTTGCTTGCTTTGGTCCAGGAGATGAAGTGTTGGTAACGACTCCTTATTGGGTCAGTTATCCGGAAATAATTTCATTAAGTAGAGCGGATTCAGTTTTCGTGTCTGGGAATGAAAAAAATAATTTCCTCGTGACCCCAGAAGATTTGGACACCGTCTACACTGACCGGACCAAGGGTCTGATTCTATGTTCGCCTTGTAATCCCACTGGTGCTGTGTACACCTTGGATCAATTAGAGGCGTTGGCTTGTTGGGCGAAAGAAAGAAATGTGGTGCTTATAGCGGATGAAATCTATCGTGAGATCTACTTTGGATCTGACAGATTATATGCACCCAGTGTTTTGGAGCTTCCAAAAGAAAAAAGAGGGAATTGTGTACTGATAGATGGAGCCTCTAAGAGCTTTGCAATGACAGGATGGAGGATTGGATTCTCGTATTCTGATCCTGAAATTGCAAAGAAATTTGCTTCTATTCAGAGTCATAGCACTTCGAATCCCGCAAGCCCTTCCCAAATGGCTGCGCTAGCGGCTTTCGGGGACCCTAAAAGAGCTAGGGAAGAGGTGCGCATAATGAATAAAGCCTTTGTTCGGAGAAAAAACTTGGTGGCTGACCTGTTACGGGAACGACTTCCCCATCTGAGTTTCGTGGAACCAGAAGGGGCTTTTTATTTCTTTATTAAGATTGACTCCTTGTTTAGAGAAGGCCGGGCCGGGTCGGTAGATGTATGTTCATGGATTCTTCAGGAAGCTGGAGTCGCGATGGTTCCGGGGTCTGCTTTCGGAGACGACCGGTTTGCCAGAATTAGTTTTGCCACTTCGGACGATCTTTTGGTGCAGGCTGTCGGAAGGATAGCGTCTTTGTTAGACAATGGCTGAGCTTCCCCGGGGTGTAGACTTTTTAGGGCATTGTTTCATCAACTAGTTGGTTGATGATCAGCAAACAAGTTTTGTCCAACATTTGGAAAAGATGTTGAAAGCCTTCAGTCCCACCATAGTAAGGATCTGGAACATCTAAAACCGATTTATCCGCTACGTCAAACTCTAGAAATAATTTAATAATTGCTTTGCCTCCATGCAGTATTTTCAACGCCTCAAGGTCCTGTTGGTTTTGTCGGTCCATAGCTAAAATATAATCGAAAATATGAAAATCTTCGGGTATGACCTGCCGAGCATTGCTATCTAGTGTGATGCCGTTTCTCCTGGCTACCGATATTGATCGGTCATCGGCCGATCTACCGGTATGCCAATCCCCGGTACCGGCAGAGTCTATATATACATTAGCGTTCATGTGTGTTTCGGTCAGGCGGTGGCGTAGAATTGCCTCGGCCAATGGAGAGCGGCAAATATTGCCTAGGCAGACGAAGAGGATAGACAGTGGACTATTAGGAATCACGACTACGGGTCCGGTTGTAAGGTGAGTAGAATTTTTAATTCTGAAGTATATGTCGTAGATTTATAAAATGAATCATAGCTTTACCCAATATTTTCATCAACAGTATCTATTAGTAGATATAGATAAGGAGTCAGACCCTGATTGCAGGGCAGTGTAATGACGAACCCAATTGAACAAATGACTTTTATTGATCTCGGCATATCCTCTGAGTTACGTGCAGCTATCAAATCCTTAGGATGGGATCATCCGAGCCCAATTCAGGTAGAAGCAATTCCAGCGGCATTCACAGGCAAGGATTTGGTCGGGATCGCACAAACCGGAACTGGAAAAACTGGTGCCTTTCTAATTCCTTCGATAGAGAAGCTCAAAGCAAAACAAGGCTTGCAAGCACTGGTGTTATGTCCAACAAGAGAGCTGGCTCAGCAGGTATGTGAAGACGCCTCCTCCTTATTGAAAAGATCTGGAAATCAGTCGGCAGGCAGGGCAGCGGCAATCTATGGTGGTGTGGGTTATGGCCCGCAGATTAAGGCTCTCGAAGACGGGGTTGAAATAATCGCCGCTACGCCAGGCAGGTTCATGGACCATCAAAGAAAAGGGCTAGTCAACCTTACTGGTTTGAGTACTCTGATATTTGACGAAGCCGATCGCATGCTAGATATGGGTTTTCGTCCACAGATCGAAGAAATCTTAAGAGGAGTTCATGGTAAGAGACAGACTATGCTTTTCTCTGCTACAATGCCTAACGGAGTGCATGATCTTGCTTCTCGGATCACCAAGGATCCTATTTGGATTGAAATTGCTAAATCTGGTACTAAAGCTGAAGGGATCACTGAAGTGGTCTATTCAGTTAAGCCCAACATGAAAACATCTTTACTATTTCATTTGCTGGAGAACCCAGAATGGACTCAGGTTTTAGTTTTCACCCGGACTAAAGCTGGAGCAGGAACATTGCAGCAAGCCCTCTCTAACCATGGTGTCTCAACTGAAGCTTTGCACTCAAATCTTGCTATGGGTCAACGGACAAAGGCTTTGGAGAGATTCGCGAACAAGAATGTGAGGGTCCTGGTGGCTACAGATATTGCCCAAAGAGGCTTGGACGTTGATGGTATTTCCCATGTAGTCAATTATGATATACCTAGCGATCCAGAAGATTACACTCATCGAATTGGACGGACTGCTCGGGCTGGCATGGTTGGAACAGCTGTGACGTTCCTTTCTTCTAATGATCTCGGAGTCTTTAAGAGCTTGGTTTACCATTTGGGTAGAGACCTTACTAAAATACATCTTCCAGAATTTGATTACGTAGGTAGTTCTCTACCTACCAGTATCAAAAGTGCCAATAAGAGTCGTTCAGCAGGGGGAATGGGATCAAAGAGCGCAGAAGAGCTTACAGCTGAAGAATTAAGAGACTTGCTTGGATATTAAAGCGGCACACGCATGCAGCTCTGGAAGTAGGTCTAGGAGAATATTTTCTAATGTCTGTTAAAGCTGCAGTAATGGTGGCACCTGGGGCGCCTATAGAGACTTGGTCGTTACCTGATCCTGAAATTCACGCTGGAGGCGTATTGCTGGAGACTATAGCCAGTGAGGTTTGCGGAACAGACGTTCATTTGTATAAGGGGAAATTAGCTGGAGTACCCTACCCTATAATACCAGGCCATGTGAGTGTAGGGAAAATTATTGAATTATTTAAAATCGATAAAGATGCAATAGGTAGGCCCATCGGAAAGGGTGACCTAGTGACCTTCTTGGATGTTCACGAGGTATGTGGGTCTTGTTACCACTGTCTGCTTAAGAACCAGCCCAATCGCTGTCCTAGTAGAAAAGTGTATGGCATTACTTACGGCGTTCAAGATGGCTTGTTTGGAGGTTGGGCGGAGCACATATATTTGCAACCTGGAGTTCATATTCTCAAACTTCCTGAAGGTCTTACAGCGGAAGACGTTATTGGGGGGGGATGTGGATTGTTCACTGGATTTGCAGCTGTTGGCCGATCTGAACTGACAATGGGTGATACTGTGGTGATTCAAGGGTGTGGCCCGGTTGGTTTGTCAGCAGCAGCGTTCGCTAATCTTAGGGGAGCCGGTAGGGTTATTTTGATTGGAGAACCAAAGAACCGTCTGGCCTTGGGTGAAAAATTAGGTGCCGATGTGATTCTGGACCTGGGAGCGTTGGATCAAGAGTCTCTTTTTAAGGAAGTGAAATCCTTAACAGCAGGACGCGGTGCAGATGTGGTCATTGAAGCTTCAGGGAATCCTGTAGCCGTCTCACAGGGATTGGAGATGATACGGGATGGGGGAACATATATAGTAGCTGGACATTATACTGATGCTGGTGAGATTCAAGTGAACCCGCACTTAGATATCAACAAGAAACATGTAGCAATAAAGGGCCAATGGGGAACGGAATTTCACCATCTAGTAGGAGCACTTCAACTTTTGGCTAAACACAGCGAGCGACTCCCCTTTGCAAGCGTGATCGGCTCTAGATATACCTTGGATACTGCGGGGGAAGCCCTGAAAAACGTGGAGAGCCTAAAGGATACCAAGGCTATAATTCAGCCCTGATAAGGCTTTGATATTTCTATTCTTGGATCTTGCTAACGAAGACATCTCTAGCCAATTCACGGCTAACAGCAGTGGGGATTTCACTGCCCAACACTGTTACGGTTGTCATTTGATCGAAAGAGTTTCTTTTCATAATTTTTACCAAGACTCCTGGGGTTAGTCCTGATTCCTCCAGATATTGAAGTCTGACGGGGTCCTCATCCTGCACTTCCTCGATTCGTATTAGGTCATTGGGCTCAACATCAAGGAGCGTGAGGAAGTGGGCCTCGGGGATGTCTCCGGATGCGGTTGGGATGGGAGCTCCGTGAGGATCGTGGGTAGGGTTGTTTAAAACTCTTGCCATCCGAGAGATCAGTTTATTTGAAACAGTGTGTTCCAATAGTTCCGCTTCTTGGTGCACTTCTGTCCAGGTGTATCCTAACTGTTCTTGTAGGTAGGTCTCTAATATACGATGCCTTCTAATTACCCTGAGTGCTTCTGCGGAGCCATTTTCAGTGAGTTGTACGCCTTTATAGGGAATGTGTTCAACGTACCCCAAGTTGGCCAGACGTTTGATCATGCCGGTGATAGATGCGGGCTGTACACCTATGGCTTGAGCAAGTGCACTTGTCGAAGCCGTGCCACCTCTTTCTGTGATAGTGTAGATCCCCTTTAGGTAATCTTCTACTGAAGGGGACAACTGAATCTTTACGTTATTATCCATACGTAAAGATGGATCTTGAAACGCTACCTGGAAAGGGTTATATCACCAACTGTATGAGTCTTCATATGTAATGTTGACAAAACTCTTTTAGGCAATATCATCCCATTATGTCTTATGAAAAAATAACAGACGGTATTCGCATTTCTGTTCGACCAGATTTTTCAGTCCTACATTCGAATCCCAGACAAAATAAATTTGTTTTCACCTATTCAGTAGAAATGGAAAACCAAAGTGATGAAAGTGTTCAATTGTTATTCCGTCACTGGTTGATACATGATTCAGATGGTGAGGACTCGGAGGTCGATGGTGAAGGAGTTGTGGGGGAACAGCCCACACTTGATCCTGGGTACTCTCATCAATATCAAAGTTTTTGTGTTCTGAGTTCTCCTGCCGGGTTTATGGAAGGTTATTATACTTTTGTTGACTCAGAGGGTCGAGAATTCAAGGTGGCGGTCCCACGCTTCGATCTGACAGCTCCTTGGGGTGGCAATGGTGTGAGTTTTTCGGGTGCTTTGAATTGAGTCTAACCTTTTGAAGGATCTGATTTAAACAAAATATAGGCTGACAGCCTAACTCTTGGCCTTTCCACAGATCCAGTTATCTTTGGTGGCCCTGATATCCAGGGAGTTCCTACCTGCATCGGGAGGTTTTGTGTCTGATTCTGTCGCTGTCGACGCCAAGCGAATTCTTTTACGCTATGGTGCTCCTATTAATATTTTAGATGAAGTTCCAGACGAAGATCGTATAGCTCTTGCTCGGGAAATAACGAAAACAGACCTGGTAAAGAGAGAGAAAGTTCTTACAAAGTTGCTAACAGAGGGTGGTTATCTGACCCCTTGAGGCCATTGCCCTCTACTCTCCAGCTGCCAATCTGTGCGTTGTGTTTTATGCAGGTACTATTGTCACGGTTCGTTTTTGATCTAGGTATAATTGTACCTGGGTAGCCACCCGTCCAACCTCGGCATGAGCCCACCACTCTAATTGTGCTAGTTCTCCATCAATATAGATCTGTTCGATCTCAACTCCCGAAAGGTTGGGTTTAAATATGAGATTTAGTGGCACTCGTCCTCTGTTCTGCTCTATTACAAAAGTATGTTGTCCGTCTTCTTCCATATAGGCGAAGTCAACTGCATCTAAGCCCATTCGTAGATCTCTAAATCTGAAGTAGTTTAAATTGTTAGGGATATTGGGTTCTAATGTGAGCTGTCCAGATGATGCGTCGGGCAGTGTACCCATCATCCCGAGGAAGAAGGAACAGGCTATAAGCGAAGCCAAGATCAGCCGATCACCCAATTCTTTAGTATCAGAGTCTGAGTGTAGTGTGTTTAGCTGTTTCCAAAGGAGATAAAGTTGGTCAACATTAGGGTTACCCCCTTGCCGCGTAAGACCTAGTATCGCTGCAAGCTGATCTGGGGTGCTAGGAAGGGGAGGTATTTCAAACAGGGGATCTGTCTGTTCTCTTTCGAAGTTATCGAGGGAAGATTTCTCACCTTGAAAGATCAAAGAATCTTCTAAGTCTTGAGCTGCACTAGTGTTTCGGCAACCATGGTAAGCTCTGGCTAAAGCACGGGAACCTAGTTCTTTATAAATAACTGGGTGAGATCTATCTTTAGCCAGTTCGTTTTTCCACACTTCAATCGGGCCATTCAGCTCGTTCAAAATATAGTCATCGCCTGTCCATAAAACATAAGATCCACAGGCCCAGCCAAATGCTGGCTTATTGATTAAGGACTCTACCCCTGAGCGTGCAAGTAGGTGATTGCCCACCGTCAGCCATCCTAAGGTGACCTGTAGTACTTCTAGCTCAGTCAGTGTATTCGGTTTTAGAGTTAGTACATCTGACGAAGCTGCTAAGATGTTTTTAGATTGTTCAAAGCCAGTGTTTAGCTGAGTGACGTCTGTTTCTAGAGTGAGGAATGTTTTCATCAAAGTATCAGGTTGATTGAACTGTCAGCATTTCATGATGGGATGGCTGTGCGATTAGAGCAACCTTCAAAGTCTGGATAAGTATGGTCATATGGTGCGCTGGAATGGTAGTGAGGATAGTTTTTTAAATGATTCACTATCTGGACCAACCTTATGTCTTAGTCTGGGAAAAGGTAGAAAGGCTGAGCGAACCTGAACTTGGTGTTACGAGGAGTAAAAATGATATTTAATATTAAAGTCGGGTTTTTCGCAACCATCTTTTTCTTTTTGGTCAGTTCTGGAACTGCAGTATCTCAGTCCTATGATGTGATAATCCGAAATGGTCGAATAGTTGATGGGACTGGCAACCCATGGTTTAAAGGGGATATCGGCATCTCGGGCGATAAAATAGCCTACCTGGGAGATTTAGGAGATGCAGCAGGAAAGCGAGAACTTGATGCTACGGGTCTCTATGTAACCCCTGGATTTATAGACACTCACTCTCACTCGGGTCCAGGATTGAGTTCAAAATCTCTAAGTTCAGGCCGGCCGCTTTTGTCTCAAGGAATAACCACAGTTTTCATTAACCCGGATGGAGGGGGAGCAGTTGATCTGAAGAGTCAAAAAGAACAATTGATGGAACATGGTATCGGGGTCAATGTAATCCAGTTAGTGCCCCATGGGTCTATACGCAGATTAGTCATGGGAACAGAGGATAGAGATCCGACTAATCCTGAAATGTTAGAAATGCTGGATTTGGTCGAACGAGGTATGAAGGAGGGCGCCTTTGGATTATCTACAGGAACTTTCTATGTACCAGGGAGTTATTCCGAAGCTCCTGAAATAGTAGAAATGGCCAAGGTTGCTGCAAAATATAATGGAATGTATACCAGTCATATTCGGGATGAATCCAATTATACGGTTGGCTTGATATCAGCAGTAGAAGAAGTGATCGATGTGGCTAGAAAAGCGGACCTTCCGTCTATAGTCACTCATGTCAAAGCCTTAGGTCCACCAGTTTGGGGTTACAGTACTGCTATTGTTAGAAAAATTGAGGCAGCTAGAGAAGAAGGGTTGGAGATCTATGCCGACCAGTATCCCTACTTAGGCTCATCAACGGGGCTTTCTGCTGCTTTGCTTCCACGTTGGGCGCAGTCAGGTGGGGCAGACTCACTTTTAAATAGGTTGGACCGTCCAGGGGTGAGAGAAGACATTAGGGCTGCGATGAGTGATAATTTGGTGCGCAGGGGAGGGGCCGATCGCATACAGTTCAGAAGAGTGGCGTTTGATGAATCGATAGAGGGGAAATTGCTTTCAGATGTGGCAGAAGAACGAGATGAGTCGGCACTGGAAGTTGCTCTTGATGTGATCCGCAAAGGAGGCGCGAGTATAATTTCATTCAACATGTTTAGGGATGACTTAGAAACCCTCATGATTCAGCCATGGACGATGACATCTTCTGATGGCGGCTTGGTACCTTGGATGGAAGGAGTGCCTCACCCTAGGTCATATGGGGCTTTTCCTAGAAAAATTCGAAAATATGTTTTGGACGAACAATTAATGAGCCTTGGCCAGGCAGTCAAAAGTATGACTGGTTTGCCTGCACAGGTTTTTCGTATTGAAGACAGGGGTCTTCTCCGAGTAGGGTCGTATGCGGACATACTAGTTTTTGACTTGCCGAGAATAAATGATCCCGCAACTTTTACGAATCCTCATCAACTGGCCGAAGGCATGGTAGAAGTCTTCGTGGGTGGAGAAGCTGCCGTATCAGATGGCCAATTCACCGGGGTTATGGCTGGTAAAATTATAACTAGGAATTAAGGGGATAAGGTCTAGAAAGCCCTTATAGTATATAGGGTTTCAGCTTTCCTAATCTGGGAATGTCCCTAATATGTCCTTAGCAGTTAGCTCAATATGGGTTACAGCTACCCCCCCAGTGGGGGGGTAGCCCCCCTTGTTTGAGTGCCACAGCACGAGAATATATAAACAGTATTTTGCTCATTAGATGAGGAAGAAAAAATGCAGAAAAATGTAAAGATGGTCTTAATAATTTCAC
>Ga0115002_10002136_pt1 | contig 26181 bp, 24 predicted proteins | sample ArcticOcean_MG_C_8_FD_89576 | JGI IMG/M metagenome (GOLD analysis project Ga0115002, IMG submission 89576) | Marine microbial communities from western Arctic Ocean - ArcticOcean_MG_CB11_86 | ecosystem: Environmental > Aquatic > Marine > Oceanic | place: Arctic Ocean: Canada Basin | collected... | reverse complement strand
CCGAAACTGCCGAAGCCCCGGCTGCTGAAGTTGAAACAGCTGAAGCCCCCAAAACCACGGAAGCACCTGAAGTTGTCGAAGCTCCGGCCGCCGAAGTTGAAGCCGCACCGGTAGTAGAAGTAGTAGAGGAATCTTCCAGTTCCGATGTAGACGTAGAACTACTCGCACTCGAAGAAGAACTTGCTGCGCTCGAGCGTGAGGAAAAGTTACGTAAGGAAGCCGAAGTAGCGGAGGCGCTCGATGTGTCGTCCGATGACCTCTGGCAAGTCGATGGTGGTGATAAAGCTGGTTCCGACACTGGTGCAATTCGATTCGCCGAAGACATCGCTGGATTCCGGGAGACAGATGCTGGCCGCCGTGGTGGTCGAAGAGGCGGAAGTAGCGCACGCAACCGTCGACGATAATTCTCAGGCGGAGGGAGAGTGCGAGATGAGCCAGAACAAAAGGCACATCCAAACTCGAACCTGCGTGGTCTGTCGAGAACGGCGACCAAGGGAAACGCTTCTCAGGGTAGTTCGGACACCCGTGGGGCGAGTTGTATTTGACAGAACCGGACGAATGAACGGTAGGGGAGCGTATGTTTGCGGAGATGTCGATCACTGGGGTTCGAAACTCCAGAGTGAACACATCTACAGGGGTAGACTTAGACAAGCTCTAAAAACAGATATTGATGATGCGACGGCGAATCAGCTATATGAAGCATTCAGATCGCACCACAATGGGTAGCAGAACGAAAAAGGGAACTGACTAGTACATGGCACAACGTCGCGGACAACGTAACTTCAGAGGTGGCTCAAAGAGGCGTAATCGCTCTGCCGATGGACCCGGTGGAAACGGCGGACCGCGCACTGTAGTAGAAGAAAAGGTTCAGCGATCTCCCGTTCAACTGCCGCCAGAGACCACGGTTGGTGAACTGGCCGAAATTCTTGAGATGTCGAACGTCGACACGATCAAGGCGCTAATGCGCCTGGGTGTGATGGCAACCGTCAACGAAACCATTGAGTTTGGCATTGCGGCAAAAGTCGCAGCTTCGTTCGAGATTGGTGTACTCAAGCCCAAAGACCGCGAAGAGAGCGCAGCAGCCGTCAAGGTCGGAGTCGACGATAATCTCACCGAAGACAACTCCGTCACTCGTCCGCCCGTCATAACCGTTCTGGGCCACGTAGACCACGGTAAGACAACGCTCCTCGATTCGATTCGTGGCGAAAATGTCGTCGATAACGAAGCCGGTGGTATTACACAGAGCATCGGTGCGTATCAGGTTGTCAAAGACGGCCAAGCGCTCACATTCATCGATACACCGGGCCACGCTGCTTTCACTCAAATGCGTGCCAGCGGCGCACAGGCGACCGATATTGCCGTTCTGGTTGTCGCCGCAGACGACGGAGTTATGCCGCAAACACTTGAGGCGATCGAGCACGCCAAAGCTGCTGGCGTTCCGATCATCGTTGCTATTAACAAAATTGACGCTCCCGGTGCCGATCTTGATCGCACCAACGCACAGCTTGCCGAGCACGAAATTATCGTCGAGTCTTACGGTGGGGACACCGTGGCAGTTCCTGTCTCCGCCCTAAAAGGCGACGGGATAGATGACCTGCTCGAATCGCTTCTCCTGGTTGCTGAAATACAGGAACTGAAAGCGAATCCAGAACGTGCGGGAATCGGTGTGGTTATCGAATCGCACATGGACCGTTCTCGTGGAGCAGTGGCATCAGTTCTTGTTCGCTCAGGCACCGTAAGGACTGGCGACAACGTTGTTGCCGGTATGTTCCGGGGTCGAATCAAGCAGATGGTCGATGGATTTGGTGACATCGTTACCGAAGCAGGACCATCAACACCAATCGAGGTTTTGGGCCTGAACGGCATACCTGCTGCAGGTGACCAATTCGACGTGGTCGCGAACGATCGAGAAGGCCGAGATCTGGTCACCACTCGGGAACGGCTAGCCTCCAAGCGAAAAGACACACGTGCGGCTACAACCATGGCCGAGGTCATGCGACGTGTTCAGCAGTCAGGCGCAAAAGAGCTGCTCGTCGTTATCAAGACTGGAACCCACGGTTCGATCGACGCCGTTCACCGTGCAGTCGAACAGGTCTCCAATGATGAAGTTCAGGTTCGTGTTTTGAGTGCCGCCTCAGGCGTAATCAATGAATCCGACATTCTACTGGCATCGGCATCTAACGCGATGGTCATGGGATTCGAGACAACCGTCGAACCCGGAGCTCGAAGGCAGTCAGATGCCGAAGGCGTCGCAATTCGGACCTACGACATTATTTACAACCTCATCGACGAAGTTGAAGAGGCTGCGAGAGGTCTCCTTGAGCCAGAACGCAAGACTGTCGTCCTCGGTCACGCAAATATTCTCGAAGTGTTCACCCACGGCAAGCGCGAACAAATCGCTGGTATCCGTGTCACAGACGGTATGCTCAAGCGTTCCGGACGCATGCGCGTTATCCGTGGCGGAGACGAAATATTCGATGGCGCCATCACCTCGATGCGTCACCTCAAGGAATCTGTTCGTGAACTAGCGAACAACTTTGAAGGTGGTGTGAAGATCGACGGGTTCCACGAATATCAAGAAGGCGACATTCTTGAGGGTTACGAGATTCAGGTAACCCGGCGATAGACGTCGGATCTGATCGATGTCTGTATATCTGCTGCACCACAGCGGGATGTCGACAGTAGGAGTTGCGTAAGCATTGGACGAGAGACGTGGCGGGCGCGTTAATAGTACGATTCAGCGTGAACTTGGATACCTCATCGAGGAACTAAGCGATCCGCGTCTGTCACCCATGACTTCGGTAACGGGTGTCGATGTGAATCGGGACCTTTAGATGGCCAAGGTGCATATCAGCGTTCTGGGGACAGGCGAAGAGCGAGAAGACACGCTCGAAGCGCTCCGTTCAGCAGCCACTCGTCTTCGAATGGAAATCTCACATCGGATCGTAATCCGTAAGATGCCGCGCCTGACTTTTATTATCGACGATACGATGCAGTCCGGTGCCGACATGGAAAAACTGATCGACCAGGTGATGGGCGAGGACAGCCGTCGTTACTCCGACCGAGATGGCAAATGACGGTGCGTTCTGAGAAGGTTCCCGCACCTGGCATTTCTGCAGGGGCAACAGGAGGCTATCTCAATATCAACAAGCCACAGGACTGGACATCGACTGATGTAGTTCGGAAGTTGAAGGGCATTACCCGGTCAAAGAAGATCGGCCACGGCGGTACGCTTGATCCACTTGCGACCGGTGTCCTGCCAATCTGCTTCGGCACCGGAACCCGATTCGCCGATACCGTGCTTCTGGGCACCAAGTCGTACCGAATCACCATGGAGCTGGGCTCCTCGACCAACACCTACGATTCGACCGGCGAAACAACTGCCGAGGCTGAATCGTCGGGCATAACTCAAGATCAGATCACGGCTACGCTAGAAGACTTCAGCGGTAAATTCGATCAAATACCCCCGATGTTTTCGGCGCTTCACCACAACGGCCAACGACTTTACGAACTTGCCCGAAAAGGTATCGAGGTGGAACGTCCGGCACGACCTGTTGAGGTGATGAGAATTGAACTGGTCGAATTCAACTCACCCGAGATAGTTCTCGACGTCGAGTGCGGCCACGGCTTCTACGCCCGAACGCTTGCTCATGACATTGGCGAGAAGCTGGGAACGTACGCTCATCTCACAGGGCTGGTGCGCACGCACGCAGGTGTGTTCAAGCTCGAAGACACCGTGACTATCGAGCAGGTCAGCGAAGAGGCGGAGTCAGGAGACTGGCGGTCACTCGCAATGCCTATCGACACAACGCTCCAGCATCTTGGCGAAACTCAGTTGAACGAAGGCTTTGTCGATATGGTCAAGCACGGTAGGCAACTTGCGGTCGACGATATTGGCAAGCCCGTCGACTATGAATCGGGTGATCGAATTCGTGCGTACACCCCCGAGGGCGAGCTACTTGCCATACTGATTTTTGAACCCGAACGTTTGGGCTGGCGACCTGAAAAAGTGCTGGCTGGAATTTAGTAGCGAATCCCACAGCAATGCAACGAATCATGGGGCATCAATAAACTTGTGGTAGCTATAGTCGAACAACAATTCGCCTCACCGAAATAATTCAGTTCTCACGGTTCTCTGATCTGGAACCTTCGGCGACCTCAAGTACCAAGTAAATGAGCCACTGGCTCACGAGTATTCAAAATTGCACGATAGCCCGCTTGCAGTAGTAGCCGAACTGCTCCTCCTGCTTTCGATCATTCTAGTAGCCGCGAAAATCGGCGGCGAAGTATCAGAACGTCTTCTGAAAATCCCTCCGGTCCTGGGTGAACTAGGCGCCGGAATTCTCATTTCTCCGTTCCTGCTCGGTGGCATCCACTGGTTTGGTGGCGGCGCTATATTCGAAATACCACATGATGCGGCTGCCGGATTGCCCGTCGAGCCCCAGTTGTTCTTTGTCGCTCAGCTAGCTGCAGTTGTGCTGTTGTTCGAGGCCGGACTCGAGACCAACCGCCAGCAGTTCATGAAGTATGTGAAACCGGCCACAGCCGTCGCTGCCGGAGGAGTCATCCTGCCGTTTGTGATGGGTTTTGCGGCGACTATATTGCTGGGATTCGCCAGCATGGATTCGATTTCGGAAATGGTCCCGGCATTGTTCGTTGGGGCGATCATGACCGCTACATCTGTCGGCATCACAGCACGTGTGCTCGCCGATATTCGCAAGCTCGATTCACCCGAAGGCGTGACGGTGCTTGCAGGGGCAGTGGTCGACGACGTACTAGGAATCATCATCCTCGCCATCGTTGTGGGCATAGCTGAAGAAGGTACGGTCACAGCCGGATCGATCGGCGTGATCTTCCTGAAGGCAGTCGGATTCTGGCTCGGGCTGATGATTATCGGGTCGCTGGTATCCAACTACATTTCCAAGGTTGTGTTGTGGTTCAAGAGCGCTGGCGCAACGCTTGTGCTGGCTCTTGCTCTCGCGTTCATCGCATCAGCAGTCGCCGAAATTTACTTCGGCCTCGCCATGATCATCGGTGCCTACACAATGGGTCTGGCGTTATCGAGTACCGAGATGAAGCATCAGGTGGAAGGATCGATGCGATCAGTCAACAACTTCCTTGTACCGATCTTCTTCGTCGTGATCGGCATGCAGGTCGACTTCACAGCGTTTGGAGCCGGTGACACTTCACTGGCAGCCTCGATTATCTTCGCGGTGGTTCTGACTGTGTTCGCTGTGATCAGCAAGTTGGTGGGCTCTGGAGTGCCCGCGCTGTTCGTCGGGTTCAACCGAATCGGGGCGACCCGTGTTGCGCTGGGAATGCTGCCTCGTGGTGAGGTAGCGCTAATCATCGCCGGTATCGGACTGACATCGGGCGTGATCGGCCAGGACATCTTCGGAGTTGCCATTGTCATGACAGTTGTGACGACGGTGGTAGCGCCCGTATTCCTAATCCCTGCATTCAAGGGCGGAAGCGGCCTGAAATCCGACAGCGAATCAGAGGACGAAGAGTAGACGGCTGGTAATAGTGCTGCTGTACCACTGTTCATACGCTTTCTCTCTACCGGATAGAACACACCAAGCTCGCCTATTGTAGAATTTGCGTATCAAGCACTGCCGTTGTTAAGGGGATTAGTCATGGCGATCCACGAGTTTGAGAACACGATAACGAGCGAGTTCGAGCTCAGAGAAATTCTTGGAACTCCGACACAGCGCGTAGTCGGAAAAGTAATTGACCACATCGACGAGCATTGCGCTGCTTTAATCGCTCACTCTCCATTTTTGATTATCTCGTCTGCTGATGCCGACGGAAATATGGACGTCTCACCGAAAGGCGATCCCGCCGGTTTCGTTAGAGTTTTAGATGAGAAAACGCTGGTCATCCCTGATCGGAAAGGTAACCGGCGTGGCGACACTTTTTCGAACATTCTTCAGAATCCTAAGGTTGGATTGATTTTCCTTACTCCGGGTTATCAGGAGACCCTTCGTGTTAGTGGCACAGCCAAAATCGTTGCGGACGCAGCGCTGTTGAAATCGATGGCGCATGAAGGAAAGGTTCCGCAGTTCGCAACCGTAATCGCTGTCGAAAGGGCTTTATTCCATTGTGCGAAGTGCATCATTCGCTCCGGATTATGGGATCACAAAGGCATTGAGGGTATTCCGAACTATGGGAAGATTCTGGTCGACCACGCCAATCTGGATCAGACTGCTGAAGAAGTGCAAAAATCCATAGACGAATCAAAAGTAGAGAATCTTTATTAGAATGGCAACGGCTAGCTATACGCAACCTGGCAGAAGCCGTGGTTGCAGTAGCCGTACGGGTTCTTTGCCAGGTACTGCTGATGCTCTTCCTCGGCGTAGTAGAAGTCACCCGCCTCGGCTGTCTCTGTCGTGATCTCTCCAAAGCCCGAAGCGGTTAACTTCGTCTGGTAGTTCGCAAGACTCGCCTTCGCAGCTTCGATCTGGGCCTCGTTAGTTCCATATATAGCCGTGCGGTACTGGCTGCCCTTGTCGTTGCCCTGACCCATGTACTGCGTCGGATCGTGGTTCTCCCAGAAAACCTTGAACAGCGTCTCCAGATCGACCGTCTTGGGATCGAAAACCACCAGAACCGCCTCAGTGTGGCCGGTCTGTGAAGTGCATGTCTCAGGGTAAGTCGGGTTTGGCGTCGTGCCACCGCTGTAACCCGCTGCGGTCGTATACACACCGGGCACCTCCCAGAAGAGGCGCTCAGCACCCCAGAAGCAGCCCATACCGATAATCATCGTCTCCATTTGATCCGGAAATGGCGGCATCATCGAAGTGCCGTTCACAAAGTGTTTACCGGTGATCTGAACTGGTGTGTCCCGACCCGGAAGGGCGTCTTCGGGTGCGATAACTCCGGGAGGTTTTGTTCTGAAGACATTCATGTTGTTAACTAGCTCCTGAGACCCAGTACGGATCGCGCTGCAGTGGCGGTTTCAGTTACCTGCTCGATGGTGCCCATTCCGAACATTACAGACTCGACTCCAACGTCGTTGAACACGTACTCGAACGCCTTCTCTCCGAGGTATCGACCACCAGCCATAGGTTTGATGCATATGACGGGTTTACTGGTGTTGCGAACTGCAGCAACCACTCGATCCTGCGTAGGGAACATGTACATCCCGGGGTTGTTGATCGGCACGATGTAACCGTCGAATTCAATATTGTGTTCTTCGATCAGCGGGATCGTGATCCCTGCGTGGTGAACGCTTGAAATGACGGTATCGAAACGTGCTCGCAGGAAGTCGAGATACTCCTTGATCAGATCGAATCTCCCCACAGCGGCGAGAAGGTCGATTTCGGCGCCGGGATCCGCCACAAGTATCTTGCAGCCAGCGAAGAATCCAAGATATTGCTCAAGAACTCCGTAGTCGATCGTGAAGTTCTCAGCATCGGTCTGGCTGTATGGCTCGACCGTCTTAGGCGTCACCAGGTTGTCCAGTGTCCCACCAACGGTGTACTCAAGAATCTTGTCTCTGGATATCTGCTCCAGATACGCCTCTTCGCCGACGGCTGCGAGATCGTAGCCAAAGAGAGTCGAGTGAGCCCGCTCGGAGTATGAAACGTTTTCGCCGTTCAATGAAATGGGAATGAGTATGTAGGCAAGCATCCCGATTTCGGTCTGCAACCGGCGCTCAGCCTCCCATATCGCCTGCAAGTGAAGTCGATTCAGTTCAGGGATCATGTGGTCGACCTGGGTCACCGAAAAACCAAAGTTCCGGACAGCATGTTCCAACACATCAGCCACCGGATTTACACGGTCGAATAGCGCGAGATTTTCAGCGTCGCGTTTCTTGTCTTGATACGAAACACCGTCATACGGATGGATACCCATCGTCAACCGGGGGAAGTCGATCTTGCCTAGCGGCGTGGTAGGTATGGACTGGACTTTGCTGTGGATGGACATAGGCGGTTATGGCTCGCTTCGAAAGTGCATACGATGGAAACAGTAACTTCCATAGAGTGTGCCATAAAGTAACCTAACCCGGATTGAAGTTAGAGGATCTGGGTTGGGGTCTTGAAAAACCGATCAAGAGGAGAGAGTGATGATCACATCAGAAAACGAGTTCGAAGGCAAGGTTGCGCTGATAACGGGCGCTACATCTGGCATAGGACGAGCAGTCGCGATCGAGTTAGCGGGTGCAAATGTTGTCGCTACGGGTCGGCGCGTCGAACAGGGCGCTGCACTTGAGCCCGAGACCGGCAGCCTGCCCGGCGAGATCAAGTTCGTGCAGGCAGATGTGATGATCGCAGACGACGTAAAAGGTATCGTTGATGTAGCGGTCGATTCGTTCGGAGGGCTCGATTTAGCGTTCAACAACGCGGGAGCTAGCAGGAAGTTGATTTCCGATGAGACCGGCAACCCGGCGCGGCTCCACGAGTATACAGATGAGCACTAGGACTACTACTCCGACATGTTTTTAAAGAGCATGTGGCGATGCATGAATCACGAGATCGAGGTCATGCTCCCTGCAGGGAAGGGCGTCATTATCAACAACGCTTCAATAGCCGGACTCCTTGGATCCCCCAACCCGGCTTATACAGCGATGAAACACGGAGTTACGGGGCTGACCAAGTCGGCGGCCCGCCAGTACGCGGGTGAGGGACTGCGGTTCAATGCGGTGTGCCCGGGCTGGGTCGACACCGAGATGACCGAGTCGTGGAAGACTGATCCAGAACAATCGAAATTTATGCTCTCCAGGCAAAGTGTAAAACACCCCGGCGAATCTCAGGAAGTCGCATCGCTGGTCAAGTGGTTGTGTTCGAATGGCGCTGCGTTTATCGACGGTGCTGTCTGGCCGATCGACGGAGGGTACACGGCGTGAGCGATCGAAGCGTCTCAGATCTTCCCGAAGCTTGAAAGAAGCGATTACGAATTGATCGAAAGGAAACATTAAGTTGATCGCAGCGTTCGGGAAAGTAACACTGAAACTGGGCAAGAAGCAGAAGTTGATCGATTTTTTGAAGTGGGACGTCGAGGTTTCACGAAACGAACCAGCAACGCTTCGGTTCGACATTTTCGAAGATGCCAACGACGAGAATGTCATCTACTGGTACGAGGCGTACGTTGATGCAGCCGGGTTCGAAACACATAAGCAGGGTGAACCGGTGAAGAAATTGCTCGACGATGGCGGGCTCTGGGACGAATGCATAGCCTCCGTCGAAGATGCGATGCCGAACATGTCGACAGCAGTTTGCACGATAGCGGAGTGAGCTTAATGGGACTGGGATTAGTGGTCGCCACACTCATCGAAGCGAACTCGGCCCCCGCAAGTACGCAAAGCTACTGAAAACCCGAAATGTGAATATGAGGTTGCACGGAACGACAGTCCAAGTCTCAGCTATCTTGTCGAGATTACTTCGAGAGTGAAAACACTCGAACGGTTACAACTATTTACAAAAGCCCCGTTTTCCGACTGTCCGCGCAAGCTGTAAATCCAGTTTTGAACTAGAATTCGGGTGTGCCCCCGTAGCTCAGTTGGATAGAGTACCGGCCTCCGAAGCCGGAAGCGTGAGTTCGAGTCTCGCCGGGGGCGCCATTTTCCTGCCATAGTCACTGGCTATTCGCGGTGGGTTGCTATTAACCTGCGGATGCGTATTCAACGCAAATTTGCAATGCATATGATCACACTCGCCGCAGCCACCCAGCACCCCATCGAAGATCCCGCCGCAGGAGTCGGGAAATCGGAGTGCGCATCCACCCACCGCTCCACCGAAGTTCCCCCGATTGCCTCGGGATCAATGACCTCCGCAGGGGTCGGGAATTCGGCGATGAAGCTGATCGAAATAGTTGGTGCGGACGATGGGTAACCGTATCGAGTACGCCGGGCACAGCGAACGCATCGACCATGTGCTGCGTCGTCTGATCGATGGCATACGCACCGAACGCGGGCTCGATCGAATCACGGTCGTCACACCCAGGAATCAAACTTCGTTTTACATTCGGCGGGCACTCGCAAAAGGCGGACTGTTCAACGTTGATTTCAAGCGTCTGGAAGATGTCGCTGAAGAACTTGCAGGGCGGGATTTCACCAAGCCCCTGCTTCACGATTTACAGGCATCGGAGTTCGTATACGAAGCGGCGCGAGACGAAACCCTGGGTTCGAAACTCGGTGGTGCAGATGTTTCACCCCAGTTGCAAACGGCACTCCACTCCACCTTTCGCGAGCTGGAGACTCTCGATCCCGAACAACGCGATCGAATCGCAGCACAAAGCGAAGTACAGCACGAGCTAATTGCCCGGTTCAACAAGTACATGGAACTCGCCGATGGCTATCGACGGGGTTTTGAAGTAGCCCAAACGGCAGCGAAATACCTCACCGGCAACGCGCACACAGAACGAATACAGGCGCTCGGAACAGTGCTGCTCGTCGAAGCGTCGGTGGTCGCGCCCGTTCAGCGTCCGCTGTTCGACGCACTTGCAGGGCTGCCCGATGCCATCACCATATCTATTGTCGATTCACCACCCGAGATCGAGTTGATCGGCCATCCAGCGGACTATACACATCGCCTTAGGCCAATTGGAGTACCTGACGTTGCCCAGGAAGTCCGAGCAGTAGTTCGAGAGATAGTCGACCTTGCCCGCAAAGAAAACCGCTTCACTCGTATGGCTGTGGTTTTCGAAGACGACAGCTACGCAAGTCGCATAGCCGAAGCGCTGGAATTAGCCGAAATTCCCATCTCAGGTCCGGATCGGACCGCTCTCTCTGATATGCCCGAGGGACAGTTCGTAAACGGCCTGTTGGACATATTCGAAAACGACTTCAACAGGCTAAACGTAACGGCCTGGCTTTCGAGCGCGCCGATAAAAGATCCTGAACGTAGTGAAAACGTGCCGGCGTCGGTTCCGGCGGCAAGGTGGGATGCCATCTCTCGGACGGCTGGAGTAACCTCATCGGTTCCAGATAGCTGGATACCGCGACTCAACAGGTATGCGAAGAATGTCGTCCGTCATGCTGAACGTTCCGATCGGCTGGGCGAAGGCAGGGCTAACGAGGTTACCGCAGCTAAATCAGATGCCGAATACGCGATCTGGCTGAACGGTTTTATTACGAGATTGGCTGAGCGTAAACCCACTGAAGCAGAAGACTCATGGTCAGGATTCGGCAACTGGATACGTTCGATGGTCAACGACTATCTGTACGAGCAGAGTGGCCCGAAAGACGAAGCTGACTCGCGAACTAATCGCCTTTTCAGCCTCATCGAACGGCTGGAAACGTTGGAGATTTCCGGTTCTGTACCTCCGACGTATGAGCACTGCATCGGAGTACTCAGAGAGCAGCTGGGACGCCGGTCTGCGGGACTGAAATCACTGGGTGCTGGTGTATACGTCGGTCCAGTGTGGACCGCTGCCGGGTGCCCGTTCGACACTGTATTTGTACTGGGAATGTCAGAAGCGCGGTATCCAAGTCCGGGTCTGAGTGATCCACTTCTGCCGGATCCTGTGAAAAAAGAGATCGACCCGACAGGCGTTTCGCTGAGCACGGTCGAAAGCCGAGTCGAAGAGAGCCATCAGTCGTTTATCTCAGTGTTGGAGAGCGCCGGACAGGTGTTCATGTACTGGCCGAGCGGTATACCGGGAGAGGCGAGGGAGTTCGGCCCGGCGAGATGGTTCCTCGATGCCGTAAGAGAGGTTGCCAGACAGCCGCTTCTTCAGGCAGGGCAACTTTCGAAGGTCGATGTCCCGGGTCTTACGATTCTTCGTCGTTCCGATTCGATGTCGCTAGCACCTCGAAAAGCCGGCGACGCCCACGAGTACGACTTTACCGGTGCGAGGAGTTGGAAGTTCAATGAACGTACCGCCGAGACATTCCCTCTGCTGGCTGAGGTCGAATCGATCGGCAGTTCGGTGAAATTCTCAGACGCACAAAATGGCACTACATGGACAGAATACGACGGCAAAATCGATCTGACTTCATCCGACACCAGCGGCGAAGGTACGACAGGCTCTGGTGTTCGCGAAACAGTTGGTTCAGCCACAGCGTTCGAAACCTATGCTGCGTGCCCGTATCGTTACTTTCTCTCGAGGCGGCTCCATATCGAGCCAACAGCCTCGCCCGAGCCTGAAATGGCACTCGATGCTCTCACCTTCGGAACGCTGATCCACGATGTGCTCGAAAAATTCGCCCTCTGGCGAATGGATTTCAAGAACGACATCCCTCCGAGAAATGACCAGGAAAACTGGTTGAAAAACGCAGTCGAGTCGAATATCGAGAATCTTAAGGAAGACACACCGGGGCGGTCGAACGGTGCCTGGGAAATTGAAGAGTCACGAGCCTGGCTTATTTTGCGTCAGTGGTTACGGCGTGAGACAGATACGGCAGATCAACCCGGTATGCGCCAGATCGAGGCGGAATACTCGTTTGGAAGCACCAGTGCTGATTCCGATACTGGACCCGCAGTAGAGGTGAAAACCGACTCCGGAAAAACTGTGAAGTTTCGGGGGCAGGTTGACCGAGTAGACATCTCAGACGATGGTAGTCGGGTCATTGTCTACGACTACAAATCGGGCGGGAACAGCGCTTATACCAAGCTCGACAGCGACCCCGTAAAAAAAGGTACGAAACTCCAACTACCGCTCTATTCGAAAGCGGTTGCGCACAAGTACCCCGATGCCGACATATCGGCTTCTTACTGGTTTGTCAGAGAGTCATCGACGGCGGAGTTGAAGCCTGCGCCTGGCAAATACGACAGTACCCGTGCTGAAGCTGCACTCACCGCCGCCGTAGGCACGATAGTTGAAGGTATCGAAGCCGGTGCGTTCCCGGCGCGTCCGGGTGATTCCGCAAGCTGGGGAGAGAGTAACGAGTCGTTCGAAAACTGCATGTTCTGCGAGTACGCCAGGGTCTGCCCCAAAAGCAAGGCAAGACTTTGGGACGCTAAAAAGGAATCTGATCCGATTCTGGAGAGCTATCTGAATCTTGCGGAGGATGAGGAATGACCGATTCCATCCGCACAAACGATGAAGAACGAAATCGAATTGTCGGGCTTGCCGAAGGATCGCTTCATCAGACGATTTACGCAGGTGCCGGTGCGGGAACTGGCAAGACACAGGCGTTAGTTGAGCGCATAGCAAATCTGTTCACAATCGCAAAGGTCAAACCCGAGAACATAGCGGCGGTTACGTTTACGGTGGCCGCGGCATCCGAACTTCGTCAGAGGGTTCGGGAAGAGTTGGAACGACGTCATACAGAGTTGTCCGACGCATCTTCCGCCGACGAGAAAACTGCTCTGGAGAATGCACTCGAATCGCTCGACTCAGCGTTCATCGGGACGATCCACAGCTTCGCGCAGAGCCTTCTCCGAGAGCGACCGCTACCCGTTGGACTCCCTCCCGTCTTCGAACTTGTAGACGGCGTTCAAGCCGATGTCAGGTTCGACGAAGAGTGGTCTGCATGGCTGGATATGGAACTGGATAACCCGGAGTTCTCTGAAGCCGTAATAAATTCCCAACGTCTGGGGCTGCCGCAACCGCTGAAGACACTTCGCGACCTAGCAGGAGAGCTTCACGAAAACTACGACCTCGTCGCTCGAATCGGAACTTTCGAGCAACCAAACCCAGTGCAAAAGGTCGACGCAAAGCTAGTGCTTGAGACTGTGAAATCAGACTTGAGCTCGGCACTCGACCTGAGAAGTTACTGCACCAATCCCGACGACAGGATGCTGCTGCATCTCGATACGACTGTTGCTCAAACCGTGATCTGGATCGACGAGGCTCTCGACAGCGAATCCGATGAAGAACGGGTACTCGCTCTCACGCAGATATCAAAGCTCGATGCCAAAGGCGGCAGGAAACCCGACTGGGACCCGCCACCCAGCGGCGAATCCAGTCTGGAGGAAGTACGCGCACAACTCGACGGGGCGCAACAACAACTGGTAGCAGGACGGCAGGCCCTCGGCGAATCGACCATTATCCCGTTGCTGAATTCAGTGTCGAGAATGGTGCTCGAATACGCGGGCAAACGCAGATCGGAAGGAGTACTCGAATTCCAGGATCTACTCGTTCTATCGTGCGAGTTACTCGATGCAAATGAAGAGGCGCGGAAGTATTTCCAGAATCGCTACACCCATGTCCTGATCGACGAGTTCCAAGACACCGATCCGCTTCAACTGAAGCTTGCGATGCGACTTACAGACCGCAGCACCGGGTCTGCAGGCAGAGGCGTACCAACTCCGGGTGCACTGTTCGTGGTCGGCGATGGTAAACAGTCGATATACAGATTCCGCAGGGCCGATCTTACGCAACTGCGAAGCCTTGTCGAATCACTCGATGCAGAAGAACTGTCACTCACAGAAAACTACCGATCCGACACGGCGATACTCAGTTGGGTCAACGCAGTATTTGAACCCTGGATGAATGGTCCAGACGGCCCAGATGGAAAAGCGGTAGATCGTAATCAGGCTGATTACGTGCCGTTCGCTTCTGGTCGAAACGACCTTTTCGAGTCCGACAAACCGCGTGTGATAATCGCCGGAGGTGCGTCCGAAGGAAACGTCGGGGATGCCAGAGAAGCTGAATCTGATGATCTGGCAGCACTGGCTCTGAGTATTGGGGCAGGCGAGTGGTCGTTGCCCGACGGCACAGGGGAATTTCAAACCTCAAAATTCCGAGACCTGTGCGTACTAATGCCACGACGAACAACGCTGTCGTATCTCGAAAACGCCTTCGTCGCAAACGATATTCCATACGTGCTCGAGGGTCAGGCACCGATATTCGAATCCCAGACCGTTCACGAACTCAGCAATAATCTGGCGGCTATCGACGACCCGACCGATCAGGTAGCGATTACAGCCGCGCTGAAATCTCCGGCCTGGGGTTGCTCCGATCAGCATCTGTACGAGTGGGCAAAGTTGGGATTCAAGTTCGAGTACGCGCGCCAACAGCACAAAATAGATGATTTCGCGAAAGGAACCGGACCGAGAAACGTAGCATCGGCGCTGGTTGGACTGGCCGGGTACCACGAGATTCGACAGCAATACTCGACCCCGTATTTGATAGAGAAGTTTGTCCGCGATCGTCGGCTCCGTGAAGTTGCCGCGCTATCCGACCCACTGGGTGAATCCGAGAAGTTGATGGATCTTTTCATTGAGATGTCTCGAACCCTCCAACGTTCGGGCACGGGCTCACTCAGAGAATTTGTTCGTTGGATCGCACGACAGGCGGAAGCCAGTGTTCGAGTCGCAGAAGGAGCGCTGGCAAGCAGCGAAACAAACGCCGTGCGTGTGATGACCGTTCATGCCGCAAAAGGGCTGGAGTTTCCGATCGTTGCGCTTATGGGACTGCAGGTGAAAGCTGCCGCACCGAAGGACATCGTGATCGCCAGGGAAGAGAATGGCAAGCCTGTTATTTCGGTAAAACTCGGGTCGCTGAAACTCGGATTGACCATCCCGGACTATGCAGACAAAGCGGCCGCGAGTAAAGACGCCGATGCGGCAGAACAGGTCAGGCTCGCTTACGTCGGAGCCACTCGTGCCAGAGAGCATTTAGTCGTTAGCGTCCATCGCTCACGAACGGACAAGTCATCGCTTGCTGCGAAGATCGGTGAGCTAGACGAACTGAACGACATATCGACGGCATTCCAGATCGAATCACCAGCCGGATTCGTTCCCAGCTCGTTCGATCAAGACAGTTCGAACGCTAGTGATTCTGATTCGTACTCCCTCGAAAAGCGCACCGAGTGGAATAGCGAACTCAAAGTGGTTGTGGAGGAAGCGAGTGGGCGTGGATATGTCACCCCGTCAGCCCTGGCGGATCACACGATGTTCGAAGCACCAAAACCCGAAGACAACGCTGAGTCGACAGAGTGGAACACAGCGCGCCGGGGGCGTGGCGGAACCGATATGGGATCTGCTGTTCACAGCGTTCTACAAGATGTGGATTTCGAAGACCACTCCAATCTCGACGATCTGATCCAGCAAGCCGTCGATGCCTATGGGCTATCTGATTCGCAAGACGACATCAGCCACCTCGTCAACAACGTGCTCGCAAGCCCGACCGTGGCCGGGGCTTCCGCGAGCAACAGCTGGCGAGAGGCATGGGTGGCCGCAGAAGTTGATGACGGTGCCGAAGTCGAAGGCGCGATCGACCTGATAATTCGGAATACAGACGAAACTGTGACGATAGTCGACTACAAGACAGACCGGGTTACCGGAGCAGACTTGGAGGAACGGGCGAAGGATTACGAGCCTCAGCTAGCGGGTTATTCGATCGTGTTGGAGAAGCTCGGCATGACGGTCCGAGACGCTGTACTCGTTTTCGCAGATGGCGGTTCGGACGGCACCGCTTTCGAGTATGTCGTCCCCGATCTCGATGCGGCAAAAATTCTGGCCATCGCCAAAATACGTGACAAAGTGCGTTAGGTAACTCCGTCAGCACGCGGCAGTGCACGGGTAATTGGCGTCCGCAATCGGCTGACTCACGCTAAGATCGGCAACAGCATAATTCTGTTCGATTTTTCGGAGGCAGTTAATGGGTCTACTCGACGGTAAAAAAGCACTGATCACCGGTGCCAGAAAAGGCATTGGGCGTGGCATCGCGCTAACTCTCGCGAACGAGGGAGCCGACGTCGGAATCAACGACATCGTCGATGATGAAGTTTCACAACGCGCCGCTAAGTTGGTGACGAGTCGCGGCGTCAAAGGCACGTTCCATGCCGGTGACGTAAGCACCGTCGCTGGCATTAACTCTGTCATCGATTCATTTCTTGCTGAGCACGGGCAGATCGACATACTGGTGAACAATGCAATATTCCCGGATCAGGCTCGACCACTGTTCGACACCGACGAAGTCTTCTGGGACCGGATGATGGACCTGTCGCTCAAGGGCTACTTCTTCGGCGCACAGCGAGCCGCGAAAGAGATGATCGCTCAGGGCTCGGGTGGACGGATAGTCTGTCTGGCGAGTGTGCATGCCTACGTGGCGATCGAAAACTGGACAGCTTACGGCACCGCAAAAGCCGGGTTGCGACGAATGGTTAAAGGCTTCGCTGTAGATCTGGCAGGTCACGACATAACGGCGAACTGTATAGCTCCCGGTGCCATCTCAAATCGACTTCCAGAAGCCGATGACGACGATGTGATCGACGGCGCACCACACGATAAGTCCAGGTTCATTGGCAACCTGCCTTCGGCCAAGGGCGGGCTACCAAGCGACATCGCAAACGCCGTTCTGTACCTCACATCCGATCTTGGGCAGTACGTCAACGGCGAGACGATTCTCGTCGACGGTGGAATGATCGCATCTAAGAAAATGGATAACTAGGGCGATAGGAATCGGAGCAAATACATGACAACAAAACTTCTTGAAGGTAAAAAGGCTCTTATTACCGGGTCGAGGCGCGGTATCGGCGCTGGCATCGCAAAGTTCTTCGCCGAGCATGGCGCAGATGTCGGAATCAACGATGTCGTTCGCGATGAAGAAGCCGATAAAACGATCGCTTCGATCGAGGCGATTGGCCAAAAGGCATCGTGGCACCAAGCCGACATCGGCAACACCGAAGACCGCAAGCGAATGCTCGACGAGTTCGTCGCCGAGCATGGTCGAATCGACATCCTCGTCAACAACGCCGTCGCATCGGCCGATGTTCACTTCAGGGAGATCACCGAAGAGCTCTGGGATCATCTGGTGGGACATGCCCTGAAGGGCTACCTGTTCCTTTCGCAGGGTGCCGTGAATCGAATGATCGAGCATGGTCACGGCGGCAGCATCATCAACATCAGCAGTGTTCACAGCATGCGGGCATGGCCGAGCGACGCCGTTTACGGAATCGTGAAAGCGGGATTGAACCGCATGGTTATGTCGATGGCGAAAGACCTGGCAGGAACCGGCATAACCGCCAACTGCGTCGCACCGGGCTACATCGACAGCCGGGTGTTGACCCCGGAAGAAGAACCGGAACGTGGCTCCGTGAACAATCTCGGCTCAGCTCGTTCGTTCATTCCGAGTCAGCGAGGTGGAGTGCCCAAAGATATTGCTGGAGCCTGCTTGTTCCTAGCATCCGATCTCGGGAACTACGTAAACGGCCAGACCATAACGGTCGATGGCGGATACCTTGCCAGCGGAGTGCCTGAAGATTCAGTGCCGCTTCAACCGGGTCAAACCGGTGCGCGTGAGGAATAATGCGAAGCTGCACTCGAATAGCGAGACGGACTTGCCGCCATGATTGATTCGAACGACTACCCGCACACCCAACCCGACGGCGAGCACCTGGTGTATGAGACGCCGTGGTGGGATTTTTACTACGACGACACCATTCGTTCCAACGGAAGCCCGGGCAAATACTCGTGGGCGAAAATTCACTCTGGCAACGGTGGGACGATGGTCGTCCCGGTAACGTCCTCGGGACGATGCCTGATGATCAAGCTATTCCGGTACCCCGCGAAACGATATATGTGGGAGTTCCCGGCAGGGATGATCGAAGATGGCGAAACTCCGGTAGAGGCCGGGCAGCGAGAGCTTCTCGAGGAGACCGGAGTTGCGTCCGATGATGCCATGCTAATCGGGTCGCAAACCCCAATATCTGGTTTTGTAGGTGATACGTTTTACACCGTTCTGGCACAGATTCCCGAGATCGAAGCGAGTGATGTAAAACCGCAATTCGAAGAAAGTATTGTCGAAGCAAAACTCGTTACACGGCAGGAACTTGCAGCGATGGCCGCCAGCCAGGAGATCGAAGACGGCGTGACCCTCATGTGCCTGGCGCGATACTGGGCGTATCTGGAAACTAAAGACTAGACCGGAGAACCATGAAAGATCTTTACTCGCATATCGAATCGCACGTTGATGAATCGATTGAGCAACTCTTCGAACTTGTTCGTCAGCCGTCTATTTCCGCCCAGAAACTCGGTTTCGATAAGGCCCCGGGACTGATGAAAGAGATTCTCGAGCGTAACGGATTCGCTGCTGAAATCGTCCCGGTGCCAAACGACGGACTCCCGAGCGTCTATGGCTACATGTCGGCTTCCGGCGATGGAGTTGATCCCGACACCGCACCGACGCTGCTGTTCTACTGCCACTACGACGTCCAGCCCGTCGACCCGCTCGATCTCTGGGACACCGACCCCTTTGAGCCCACCCGAGTCGGCGACCGTCTCTATGGTCGTGGGATGTCAGACGACAAGGGCAATATCGGCGCTCGCCTCGCCGCCATTCGGGCGTTCAGGGAAGAACGGGGCGGCGTGCCCTGCAACATAAAATTCTTCTGTGAAGGCGAGGAGGAGTCGGGGTCGGTGAACTTACCAGATCTGATCGCCGAACGCGGAGACGATTTTAGGGCCGATGCCTGCATCTGGGAGAGCGGTGGTCGAAACCTGAACAACGATCCCTTCATGTACCTGGGGCTCAAGGGCGTGCTGGGAATCGGCCTCAGCGTCAGCATGTTTTCCGGCGACGTACACTCGTCGTACGCCGCGATTCTTCCCTCGGCACCGTGGCGTTTGCTGCGTGCGCTGTCGACGATCAAGGACGAAGACGAGCGAATTCTCATCGACGGGTTCTACGACGGTATCACCGAGCCCTCCGCTCAGGCGATTGCCGCGGTTGAAGCGTTACCCGACGACGCGCCAGAGTGGCTCGAAACGTTTGGTGTCACGGGGTTTGTTCAAGGGTTGGACGGCGAGGATCTTCGAAAGCAGCTCACTTTCCAGCCAACGGCGAATATCGCAGGACTTGACTCTGGCTATCAAGACGAGGGTATGAAGACCGTTCTACCCGCGATTGCGAAAGCCAAAATGGACTTCCGGCTTGTGCCTGAACAACGTCCATATGACATCGTCGAGAAACTTCGTAAGCATCTTGATAAACACGGATTTGGGGACGTCGAGATCGAAGTTCTGGCGGCGGTGAATCCCTATCGAACAGACCTCGACTCACCGTGGGTTCTGCTTGTGGCGGAGACTGCCGAGGAGATCTACGGACGCAAGGCAGTGATGACCCCGAACATGGCGGGTACAGGGCCGATGTACGATTTCGGAGTCACCCTCGGCATGCCGATTGCCACTTCAGGTATTGACCATCCGTCCCACAAGATCCATGCCCCTAATGAAAACATAACGACGGAAGATTTCCTGTTTGGAGCAAGACACGCAGCACTGATCATCGACAGGTTCGCCCGAGACTGGAGTTAGTTGGCGGCAGCTTTCACGCCGACACTGTCCCACATTGTCATCCTGAACTAGATTCAGGATCAACTGCCAATACAGGCAGGCTAAACGACTCAGTCAACACCAACCCTGCCCGCGTCGTCAGCCAGCATCGATCGTTAGCGATACTGAATCAAGTTCAGCATGACAACGCTCGGAACCCAGCGCCTGCATTCACCACGACAGAGTCGGGAGACGAAACCTACGCCCATTAATGTCACCCACCACCCTGTAGAATTGCCCGAGTTCTGATCACACCTTCAACCCGAGAAAGCCTGCGTACATGGCCGTAATTCAGCCCACACCCGATCACGTGCTAGACAAAGCCACCATCGAGCGGCTCAAGCAAGTAAACACCACCGCTGTTGTCGACGTGCTGGCTCGCAACGGCTACGAACCCCACTACGTATACATGCCGAATGTCCGGACGATGAACCCCGGCCAAAGACTTGTGGCAAGGGCAATCACCGTTCGATTTGTGCCGGCGCGTCCCGATGGAATGGCTGAAAAACCCGGCGGGGAAGAATCGCCCGAGTTCGCAGCATTTGAACTGGCTGGTCCCGGCGACGTTATCGTGATGGAGTCGATGCGCAACAAGCGAATGTCGATCGGCGGCGACATCAAGTTCCTGCGCCTCAAGCAACGCGGCGTGGACGGACTCGTTTGCGACGGTGGAATTCGAGATATGCACACGGTCAAAGACTACGGAGTTGGAATGTGGGGACTCGACAAGACCTCGAATCTCGGCACCCGAGTCGGCACGCCGTACTCGACGAACGACACTATTGCCGTCGACGGAATTCTTGTTCGACCCGGAGACTACATCGTCGCCGATGACGACGGAGTGGTAGTTATACCGAGAGTAGTTGCAGTCGACATTGCAGCGAAGGCTATCGAGTACGACGACCTCGAAGAGTGGATTCGAGCTCGTTTGGACAAAGAACAACTCACACCGGGCTTGTACTACCCTCCAGATGACAAGGTCATCGCCATGTACCGCAAGGAACGAGCCGAGGAAGTCGGTTAGAAGCTAAAGTTCGATCTCGATTTCCTGACCATCGTAGGCGTACTGGATATCGAGTCCTTCGGCGTCCCTCAGCTTCGCAAGCTCGGTATTTACCATAACGTGGTCGATGTCGTGCGTCGCGTCCGTGAGCAAAGCTCGTTTCGGCTGAAGCCGTCGTACCTGGTCGACTGCCTGCTCGACCGTAAAGTGTGTACCGTGCGTGCGCGCCGGACGGAGGGCGTCCAGCACGAGCAGGTCGCTTCCTGCGATCATCTCTGCCGTTTGATTCGAAATTGCCGAGGCGTCCGACACATAGCTGACAGGCCCAAATCGATACCCGAAGATCTCGTAGTTGCAGCCGTGTTCGACTGGCAGTGGTGTCAGAGTAAGCCCGTCTACCTCGAACGAATTGGCATCGATAGTGTGGAACTGCAGCTTTGCGACACCACCGCCACCGGTCTGCTTATTACGATCAACCAGGTAGTAGAACAACGAGTCGACAGCTCCCATATCCTCCGCTCGCAGAAAGATCGGAAGCGATTCCTGCGAATTATTCGTCCAGTCCCTCAAGCTATCGAAACCGCCAACGGCGTCGGCGTGAGAGTGGGTAATAATAAGCCCGTCGATTGTTTGAACCTTGAACTTCGGAAACCACTCAATCGCAGAGTCGTAAAAGAATTTGCCCGCATCAATCACTACATTGCTCGTTCGACCGTCAGCCAGATGACGCTGAACCAACAGTGACGTATTTCGGCGGCGATTTGGCGATCCGGGTTTCATCGCGTCCGGGCACACGATACAGGTGCTATCGGGATTGGTCAGGCACGAAACCCTGGGCACGCCCTCAGACGTTCCCGTGCCCAGAAACACTATTCGTGATTTCGGTCCAGATGTCGGCCCAGAATTGGTCATCGAAGAAGGATACCGGCTGCATGGCGAATATCGGTTAGTTATCTCAAAGCAATCTGGGCATACACTTTGGCGATGTCGTCACAACTACAGGAACTTCTCGACGGTGCGAAGACGGGGCGCTGGATACTGCCATCGGCCAAAGAACCAAATCCGGTTTCCCTCGCTCGGGCGATAGCGGCCATCTGTGGCGCACCAGAGATTCCAGCCGATCCCGTTGCTGACCAGTTTCGCGAGCTGGTTGGTCAGCCCCAACACTTGATCTTCGTAATCGCAGACGGCTTCGGGATGAACTTCGTGAACACCCTTCCTGAAAATTCCTTCAGCCGAGCCAACCTGGTACTGGTAAGTCGGGCTGTTTTTCCTAGCTCCACAGGGCCGAATTTGTTCTAGTATGGACGGGCTGAATGGCCAGGACAACATGGTGGAATCGGATGGTATGTTCATCTCGCTGAATTAAACGAACGGGCGACACTTTTTCCATGGGTTAGGACGAAAGATGATGTAAGTCTGACGGATCTTGGCTTGACTGGCGAGATGGTCTATCCGGGGGTCCCGGAACCACTTCGGTTCAAGCGAAATTCAGTTAACTTCATTCCAAGTATGTTCTCAGACAGCGTGGCGACAGGCGCACTTCATGGAAGAGAAACAGTTGTTGGGTACGAAGACCTTCCAGGCGTCATAGATAAAGTGGTCGAGCGTGTTCGCATGGCGACAGAACCTACTTATACGCACATCTTTTGGCCGAGAGTGGATGGTGTCTCGCATGAAGTGGGCACTGGACATCCTGACACTCTCAGAGAGGTTGCATTCGTCGATGCTGAACTTGGCAGGCTAGCCCAACTGTTGCCCGAGACCGCCACATAGGTTGTAACCGCCGATCATGGGCACCTCGACATGCCGGAACAGCGGAAGTTCGTGGTGGAACCTGACGATCCGCTGACTGCGATGCTGGTCGACGGGCCATCGGGTGACGAACGAACGCTGATGTTTCATGTCGTCGATGGACAGGAAGAAAAGTTTGCAACAGAATTCGAGCGAAGGTTCGGTGAGCACTTTTTGTTGCTGAGTGCTGCCGATGTGCTTGCAGCTGAACTTCTAGGACCCGACGGGATTTCGGATTTCACGTTATCCAGACTTGGCACATTTACAGCAATCGCCAGGCACGACGCTGGAATGAAATTTCGTCGAGGTGCCGACGGCACGGGTCTTACGTTGAACGCTCAGCACGGCGGGCTCACACCGGCCGAGATGCTGGTGCCTGTGATTATCGCTTAGCTTCGCGGATGCTCCGCCAGATACGCCAACTGCTCGGGATGAAGCGGTCGATCGAACTTCTCGCTGAGCAATGTCACATCGTGGATATCGGTCCTTTTGATGGTGTAGCCCGTGTGACTGTCGATCAGGAACTCGGGGGTAGGGCAGCGAACTGATCGACCTGCGATAGTGCCAGTGCAGTCGATGGACGCAGCTGTAAGCGGAATCGGGTTCTCGGGGTCGCCATATGTGTAGTCACCATCGGCAACTCGCTCAAGCACATGGAAATCGAAATTATTGCCGTTGGGTGTTCCCATAACGAAGTTCCACGGAGTGTGATCGTTCGTGTACACATCGATGAAAGCCCGTTCGCGAATAGCGGAAACTAGCCGGTCTGAACTCGCTTTTTCGGTCAGGAAGTCAAGGTATTCGTGCGATCGAGTTTGCTCGCCGAGAAGCGCATCGACCCCCCAGCCCCCGTCAACCCAAATGTCGAGTTTCAACTCCTCAAATAGGTCGAGATACGGGATGAGATCTTCGAGAGTAAATTCTTGCGCCATATAAAAATTCTGCCGATTCTGGTGTTCGACCGGTAAACTTCAATCCGTTCAACAATATCTACCAATATTCTGTGTCCAGTCTCTGAGATTTGGCACCACAAGTGAAGTACTAATAATGACCAAGACCATTCGTGGCGCACTAAAGAAAAAACTCCTGGCAGGCGAGACCGTCATCGGTCCGTTCACGATCGTCCCATCAACCACGATGATCGATGCACTCGGATACGCGGGGATGGACTTCTGCATTCTCGACACGGAGCACGGTCCTCTTTCCATGGAGCGTGTTGCCGATCTGGTCATCGCAGCTCAGGGCACTGGCGTTGCGCCGATCGTTCGAGTTGGCGGGAACGAAGAATGGCCGATTCTACGTGTGCTAGATATCGGTGCTGACGGCGTGCAGGTGCCGCAGATCAACGAAAAGGCCGATGCCGAAAAGGTAGTCCACGCCGCCAAGTACGCACCATTGGGCGAGCGCGGTGTTTCTGTCTTCACCCGGGCAGGCAACTACTACAAAGACGATGCCGTGAATCACCCGGAGCGCCAGAACGAAGAGACCATGACGGTCGTTCATATCGAAGGCAAGAAGGGCTTAGACAACCTCGACGAGATCATGACGGTCGACGGTATCGATGTTCTGTTCTTAGGCCCGTACGACATATCGCAGTCGCTTGGAGTTCCCGGTGAAGTCCGATCTAAAATCGTTGAGGACGCGCTGAAAGAAGCAACAGCAAAGGCTCGAGCTCAGGGTCGAGTTGTTGGCTCGTATGCCAAGGACGTTGAGATGGGCAAGTGGCTGATCGACCTGGGAGTCCAGTACCTCTCGATCAACGTCGACGCCACGATCTACATGCAGGCGTGTGAGGGAATCGCCCGGGCACTGAAGTAAGTTTCGACTAGTCGCTAATATCCATGGTTTCGGGATCAGATCCTGCTGACCCTTCGCATTAAATCAGAGCGAAGGACTAGAGCGAATCTTCGTTGGGTTTGATCCCGAATCCGGGTGTGTCTGCTATCTGGATAAAACCGTTGACCGGTTCTGGCGCACCGATCCACAGATCGTCTTTGCCGCCGTCGCGCACACCCATCACGAGTTCAGCGAAATCTTCGCAATCGGTCGCTGCCACAAGGTGTAATCCCCAAGGCTCGCCACCCCTGTGCGGCACAACATCCGCTTTCGCATCCTTCGCCATATCGATGATGCGCAGTCCGGCCGTGATCCCGCCGCACCAGGTGATATCGGGCTGCCAGATGTCATAAGACTTGTTCCGCGCAATATCAGCGAAACCGTGAGTGGTGAACTCGTGCTCACCACCTGCCATATTCACCGGACGAATCTTGCGTCTGAGATTCCCCAACTCTCGTAAGTCGTCGGGCGTGAGAACATCCTCAAACCAGTGAATGCCAACATGCGCCAGAGCATCGTTCATTCGAAGCGTTACTTCTGAATCCCACGACATGTAAACGTCGAACATCACCTCGGCGGCCGGTCCAAATGCAGCTCGGGCATTCTCGGCAACTTCAACCGCAGTCTCTATCGACTCATCACCGATCCAGCGGTGGGGCATTTTCTGCGCAGTAAAGCCGATTTCCGCGTACCAGTCGGTGTCAGGACCCGTGGCATAACAGCGAATCTTTCGTCTGGTTGAACCACCGAGCAGTTTGGCAACAGGCTTCCCTTCAGCTTTGCCCAGTGCGTCGTACAAAGCCAGATCGACTCCACTCAGCGCCATGATCGCGATTCCCTTACGACCGTACGGGATCGACTCGAAATAGAGGAAATCCCAAATATTAGCGATATCCGAAATAGAGTCGACCGATTTGCCAACAAGAATCTCAGCAAAGTGGCCGTTTACAATCTCGACCGCTGCTTTGCCACCGCCACCAAATCCCCATCCAGTTTGACCGGTGTCAGTTTCGACCCTCACGACGATTTGCCACAGGTGGGTACGCCAGGCACTAACAGCATGGTTGTACTTCGGATAGACGGCGCTGATGGACGTAATTTTCATTCGGAGTGTTGCCTCGGGTGACCGATCTTGCTCGGTCTCGAACGAAACCGGCGCACGCCGATCTTACCGGGTCGAGGTTGCATTCAACACCCCGAAATCCACACGAGTCGTAGCGACGTGGAATCGGTGCACCAGAAAATGACTGCTATCAGGCGATATCAGGGAGAGAACTCACATCGATACGTCCAGGTACTTCCGTTGTGGAACCGCACTGGAGACAGTTGAGGTACTCGCCGTACTGGTCAACTTTCAGGTGCACGTCACCCTGGCATCGAATG
>Ga0115002_10002135_pt1 | contig 26197 bp, 23 predicted proteins | sample ArcticOcean_MG_C_8_FD_89576 | JGI IMG/M metagenome (GOLD analysis project Ga0115002, IMG submission 89576) | Marine microbial communities from western Arctic Ocean - ArcticOcean_MG_CB11_86 | ecosystem: Environmental > Aquatic > Marine > Oceanic | place: Arctic Ocean: Canada Basin | collected... | reverse complement strand
GTGCAACGCTGCTGCCTTTGGCGACGGCAACTTCAACCTGCCTCCCTTCATGAGAGCCCAGTTTCCAACTTTCAACTGGACTCGTTTGAGGGGGGCAGGTCAATTTTGGAATCTCCTTCGAATATCTACTTACAAGACCCTGAATGATTTGCAAGAATAGGAACATACGTCCGGATATCCAAGGGCAGCATGGCAATCGGCCAGTCGCCGTATCAGTTAAGCTTTTGCCAGATAGCAATCAGAGGGCGGCAAATTAATGCGAATCGCACCCGAACGCAAAGACTTTCCAGATGCCTGGTACAACGTCGTCCCGGATCTGACGTTCCCAGCGCCAACAATGCGCAGTCCAAGTGGATATCGACTTGGCCCGCACGATCTTGAGCCGTTCGTTCCAGACGAGTTGATCAAACAGGAGTTGGAGCAGGAGCAGCGGGAGATCAAGATCCCCAAGCCGCTTCAGGAGTACTACTCAGACTGGCGGCCAACAGCTCTCCACAGGGCTGAGCGCCTGGAAAAAGAACTCGGCACTCCGGCGAAGATCTTCTTCAAGCTCGAAGGTGTGACGTCATACACCTACGAGGCAAACACAGCCGTCGCGCAGGCCTACTATGCACGCGAGCAAGGCGTGAAACGGCTGGTCACGGGCACGGGCAACGGTGAATGGGGCGTTTCGTTGGCGATGGCCACGAATGTGTTCAATCTCGATTCGTCTGTCTACATGGTCAAGTCCAGTTACGAGGACAAGCCACACGGTCGATACGTGATGGAAGTGCTGGATACCGAAGTCATCCCCAGCCCCAGCGATCGCACGGCATCCGGCAGGCAGCAGCTTGAGCAGGATCCGAATTCCCCGGGATCACTGGGATTGGCACTCAGCGCCGCGTTCGAAGATGCCAGCCAAGATGTCGATACCAAGTTTGCGTGGGGCACGGTGATGAACCACGTGTTGCTGCACCAAACAGTCATTGGGCTGGAAGCGAAGCGTCAGATGCGACGCGCTGGAGGTCGTCCAGACATCCTGATTTCAGCGGTCGGAGGCGGCAGCGCCTTTGGCGGGTTGATGTTCCCGTTCTACAAAGACCTGCTGGGCAAGGCTCGTTTCATCGCCGTGGAGGCTGCGGAGTATCCCAGCCTTACGAAAGGTCAGTACGGCTACGATTATGGCGACGCGCAGGGTCTGGCACCCATGATCAAGATGTACACGTTGGGCCGGGGCTACATGCCACCGAAGATGCGGGCTGGCGGTATGCGCTACCACGGCATGTCGCCACTAATCAGCGCGCTCTATCGTGAGAAGCAGATTGAAGCACGCTCCTACACGCAACGCGAGGCTTTAGAAGCAGCCGTGATATTTGCTCGTGCAGAGGGCGTTATCCCCGCGCCGGAATCGGCATACGCCGTGAAGGCCGTGATCGACGAAGCGCTTGCAGCCAAGGAGAATCGCGAGCGAAAGAACATACTCTGCGTTCTCAGCGCCAACTCAAACCTGGACATCGAAGCATTCCACGAATTCGTGGACGGCTCTGATACGGCCGCTGAAGGATTCTCCGAGTCTGCAAGCCGGCAGGCGCTATCTGACCTTCCGTCCGTTGCGGATGAAGAGTAGATCGCTCATCCCTTTATGCATCCAATAGAGTAGACACCAAGTACAACCAAGCCTCAACGGAGACTCGATTGCGAGAACGGGACTATCGAGAAAACCCACACCCACCCAGCTGCACATGTGTGCAGTGCACAGCGCGCCGGAACCGCACCGGGTCGCATGCAGCAAGCACCAACCCGATAGCGCGGTTCCTCGCGTCGATCAGACGATTGCTGCGGTTCTAGCGCCCTTCCAACTCAGCTACGTACGGCGTCTGCTCCATTGGCGGGAAGACCTTATTTTCTGTGTATGGGTGGGCGTCTGCCACGGCCTCGTCTATCTCGTATCCGATGCCCGGCTCTGTTGGCGGGATGATGTAGCCATCTTGCCACTGGATTGGTTTCTTCAACACGTCAGCGTAGAAGCCTTCGAACATTCCGATGCTTTCCTGAATAAGGAAGTTTGGACTGCACGTTGCAATCTGGATGTTTGCGGCAGCCTCTATTGGACCGGTATAGAGGTGAGGCGCCATCTGGGCGTAGTGCGCCTCCGCCATACCGGCGATCTTCTTGGCCTCAAGAATCCCGCCAACTCTCGCCAGCGCAGGCTGAAGAATGGAGGCGGCCTGCTTGTTGAGTAACTCGGCGAAGTCATACTTCGTGACCAGTCGCTCGCCGGTTGCAATGGGGATGCTGGTGGAGTGCGCGACACGCGCCATCTCATTCTTGTTCTCCGGTGGGACCGGCTCTTCAAACCAGAGCGGGTCGTACTTCTCCAGACGTTTCGCCAATCGAATGGCGCTAGACGTTGTCATTTCACCGTGCGTCTTGACCAGCAAGTCAGCCTTGCTGCCCACAGCATCCCGCAGGTTCTTTGTAACCAACTCTGCGTTGTCCAATCGCTCTAACGAAATCTGTCGTGGGTCGAATGAGCCCATCGGCATCACCGGGTCATACCCGATGGCTGTGAAGCCCTTATCGACGTAGTACTCAGCTCTCTTGGGAGCAATGTCAGGGTCGGAGTGAATATCGGTGACGGCCATTTCACCCGGTGGAGGATCTTCCGGGTACAGGTAGGTGTACGAGCGGAGTCTGTCGCTCACCTTCCCGCCCAGCAGGTTGTAGACGGGTTGATTGACCGCTTTACCCACGATGTCCCAGCAGGCGATCTCCAGTGCGCTGATAATGCCGCCCATCGTGAACTCCGGGTGCTGTCCGAAGCCGCTGGAGTAGATCACTCGCCACATCGTCTCAATCTGGAACGGGCTCTGGCCGATTACGTGCCGCTCGGCGACGTCTTCGATAAGCGATCGCACTCGGCTGGGCGAAAACGGCACACCATATGCCTCACCGTAGCCTGATATTCCGTTGTCCGTGGTGAGCTTCACAAACACCCAGAATGGGCCACCAAAATGCGGCGGTGGGTTCTCGACTGCCCACGTTTTCACTTCTTTGATTTTCATATCGAGACTCCGATCAACTTTCGAGGTGTCCTTGTAAGGCGATTGCGGCGATTGTACGCCGACATCTGAACCAGTAAAGCTCACCCTCCGTGCATGCTAAGATTCGGCTCCCCGATGCAGTACAGATTGTTCAGTGCGAACGCTGCATCAATATCAGGAGAAAATAATGGCTCACGAGCACCCAGAACCCAAACCGTTTCCAATATCACCCGATTTTGCCGTCGACTGGCCCAACCCAGAAGACTCCCACAAGCCGTGGATGTTCGACAAGATGCACGCGCCGGAGCCAATCACCCCCATGACCGGGTGGATATCTGCTAATCCGTGGACTGAGGGAACGGCACGCGGCTTCAAGAACGCGGGCCAGCCGATCACACTCATGTGCGATCGCTTCAACACGTACTACTTCAATGCCGCCGTACCAACCGTGCCGCCAGAAGGCATGGAAGAGGCCGGGGCACATGCTGAGGCAACGCTGAAAAGCTTGCTACCCGTATTTCATGAGAAGTGGGAGAGCGAGTGGCTACCAAGGGTCAAAGCTCATCACGACTTCTGGGGTGCATTTGATCTTGAAGGAGCCACAGACGAAGAGCTTCTCGCTCACATGGATGAAACGTTCGTGCGCTACGCGGACCTGTGGGACGTTCATTTCCACGTTGGCGTGCCGTTTCTCACTGGCGTCAGCATGTTTGTTGATATGTACCTTGATCTCTTTGAGGGCAGCACCGAACTCGATGCCTATGGCTTAATCAAGGCTGACCACAACATCAGCCTCGAAGTTGGATATGAGCTCTTTGACCTGGCACAGAAGTACAAGGAGATACCGTCTGTCGCTAACCCGATTCGCACTAAGTCCACCAACGCTGCTCTATCCAGCTTTGTTGGGACAGTTGAAGGCCGTCAGTTCCTTGAAGAGCTAAAGGCTCTCATGAACACGTATGGCCACCGGGCAGATGGAGTAATCGAACTCGCCGCTCCAAGTTGGACGGAAGATCCAACACCAGCTCTCACGGCGATCAGAGAAAATATGGCTTCGGGAGCAAAAGACCCGCGCGCAAACCATGTGGAGCAGCTGAAGACGCGTGATGCTGCTACCGCAGCTGCAAGAAAGAAATTGGCCAACCACCCTGACGAGGCCAAAGGGGCATTCGAGATGTTCCTCAACTCAGGACGCGAGGGTAGCCGTATCCAGGAAGATCACAACTTCTGGATCGACCAGGGTGGCTTGCATCATGTTCGACAGGTACTCCTGGCGCTCGGAGACAGGCTCGCAGCCAAGGGCGTCATCGCTAATCGTAGTGATGTCTTTTACCTTGTGCCTGACACGGTTCGCTCCGGCCTCACCGGTGGCGGCGATTTCCAGCAGCAGGTCGGAGATGAGAAAGCGGAGATGGAGAAGTGGGCCAGCGTAAATTGCCCGCCATTCATTGGTACGGACTACGGTCCTACGCCAGACAATCCAGTCGGCAAAGCGATCACGAGATTCTTCGGCGGTCCACCTAATATTTCTGATGGCGCAACCATCGAGGTGGATGGAACGGCAGGCGAAGTTCGCATTCTGTCCTAGTGATGCAGTGGCAGGTTTGAAACCTGTCCGCTCACTTCGAGCAATTACAGCGGTTTCAAGCAGGCCTCCGTTCGCACGAACGGAGGCCTAAAAATTGCCATGAGCGATAGCAGTTCATCGGGCGCATCCGCGTCAAAAGTTCCGGTAAGCGACCTGGAGAAGCAGGTCACGCTTTTCGTCGCGCTTGCAATTATTCTAGCGCCGCTCAACTCGACGATGATCGCGGTCGCACTGCCAGGCATCGTGGATGATTTTTCTGTGAGCCTTATGGACGCTGGCTGGCTTATCACTGGGTATCTGATTGCGATGGCGTCTGTGCAGCCGCTTTCCGGAAAGATTGGCGATCGATTCGGTCGGCGACGGTTGATCCTGTGGAGCATTGTTGGATTTGGCATCGCATCGTTGCTCGCGGCCGCAGCACCAAACTATCCAACGCTGCTGGCCTCTCGGCTCCTTCAGGCGCTCACCATCGCCACAGTAATGCCAAATGGCTCTGCGCTTGTGCGGGCGACCCTTCCGGCGGTGCGACGTGCGCAGGGATTTGGCATGATCGGCGCGGTCGCAGGAGTGTCTGCAGCATCTGGGCCACCGTTGGGAGGGTTGCTGGTGGAGTTGGCTGGCTGGCGTGCGATATTTCTGATGAATGTCCCGGTGGTTATTCCACTGCTCTACGTCGGATGGAAATGGTTACCCCGAACGGAAATCAAAACGCACATTGACGAACGCTTCGATATCGTCGGAGCAATCTTGCTGCCCGTAGTCCTGATCGCAGGTGCATCGCTGCTGATATTTGGGCTGAAGGGCGATAGTGTTAGCGATATCGTTGTTCTGATCTGGGCGGTCGCAGTGGGTATTGGATTTGTTGGATTCCTGGTCTTTGAGTCACGTCACTCTGATCCGGTATTTCAGCCGCGCTTCTTCCTGAATAGATCATTTTCCGCCGCCTCTTCTGGAGTGGCGTTGAGCAACATGGCCATGTACATGATGCTGATAGCCATCCCGCTTCTCCTCACTCAGCGCGAGAGCGTCTCCGGGCTGGAAATCGGTCTGATCTTGACAGCGCTTTCGGTCGGCAGCGCAGGCCTTGCTCCAATTGGAGGGCGATTGTCAGATCGCATTGGGCGCAGACCGCCAGTGCTCGCTGGCATGCTGCTTCTCACGGTAGGAACATTCATCTTGCTGACCGGCGGCGCGGACATCGCCACGCCGAATCTCGTGGTCGCGTTGTTCATATCTGGCGTTGGGCTTGGGCTTGCCGTATCCAGCATGCAGGTGAGTGCGGTTGAGTCGGTACCAGCCGAGCACGCGGGCGTCGTCTCGGGAATCTATTCGACCAACCGTTATCTGGGCAGCATCACAGGATCAGCGATTATTGCTGGCGTGCTGAGTGGGTCTGAGACTGCGACGGGCGGATTCGACAATCTCTTTGTAATCATTGCGATCGCGTCCGTCGGGTCAGTGCTTGTTTCTCTGGGGCTGACCAGTCGAAAGAGATAGGTGTCGAACGACTAAAGCGCGGTAATCGGCCTGGCCTGTAGCACGTACAGTTCGCCGCCCTCATATGCCCACTCAAGGTCCATCGGCACGCCAGCTTTGTCTTCGGTATCCCGAGCGATAGTCGCCACTTGCACAGCCGCTTCCTCGGTCAGGGTTGGGGCTCCAACTTCAGATGCTGGCACATCGGTCTGATACGCGGTCCCTTTATCACCAACAACAAACATAATCTGCTTGACGGCCGATATCTGTTGCGATGATACCGACATAGAATCTTTGTTGATGACGTAGGTGTCTGGAGTCACGAGACCTGACACGACCGCCTCACCAAGTCCCCAGCTTGAGTTGATGTAGATCTCATCGCGATTGCCCATGATCGGGTTCATTGAGAAGACAACTCCAGAGACGTCGGCGGGAACCACGCGTTGCACCACCACGGCCATCGCGAGGTCGCTCAAGATATGGCCACCCATTGTTCCGTAGCTGACAGCGCTATCTTCCCACATGGATGCCCAGCACTCCCTGATGGCACCGGCAACCTCTTCAGTGCTGCGGAGTCCAAGCACCGTGAGGTACTGACCCGCAAAGCTTGCGGCAGCCGAGTCTTCAGCGTTGGCAGAAGAGCGGCAAGCAACTGTGATATCGCCGTCGCCCTTCCCAGATATCGAATCCCATATCGCGCCAATTTCCGCAGTGAACTCTGCGTTTAAGGTCATCCCGTTGATTGATGCTCTCATGTCAGCGGCGATCTTGAGAACTTCCTCTTCGGAGGCACCGTCAATCTGTTCCGGCGTCAGGCTGATGTTGTTTGCCGCCAGTTCCTGCCGATAGATATCTGCAGGCACAACGAATCCTTCGGGAACCTGAAATCCCCACGATTCCAGTCTGTGCAGGCCGTGGCCCTTCCCTCCAACAACGTCTGGGGAGGTGGAATCTGCAAAGGAGAGAAAGTAGTTCATTCGACTATGTGCACCAATCCGTCGGTACCGGAAACGGTAACCGTCTGTCCGTCTTTGATAATTGTGGTCGCTCCGCTAACGCCAACCACTGCTGGCAGGCCAACTTCCCGGGCGACGACTGCAGGATGTGAGAGTACACCGCCCGCCTCTGATACGAGTGCCGCCGCAACCCGGAAAAGTGGTGTCCACATTGGAGCGGTACTTCGGCAGATGAGGATATCGCCAGTGTTGAGTTTCCCAAATTGATCTGGCGAGAGGATCACTTTTGCAATGCCGGTTGCCTCGCCCTTTGAAGCCGCGGTGCCTTTGAGCGCGGTGACTCCGTCTTGCGATTGAACTGCTGCACCGGGCAGTGTTTGCAACGCCTCGTGGTCTGCGGGAGCGGTGCCCAGATACTTGGGCGCTGTGAGACGTAAGTTTACGTCGCGCTCGGAGCGCCTCTCGTTGGCGAGAGATTGGAGATTGGATGGAGCGTTGCCGTTGATGCCAAGCTCCGCCTCTTCGATATCAATGAACCAGACATCGTCAGGTTGCTCAAGCGAGCCGTTTGCGGCGAGTCTGCGGCCAACTTCAGCCAAAGTGATGCGAATAATGGAGTGGCTTGCCTGGTCTATGTAGTAGGAGTGATCTTCCTTGAGTGGCCAGAGATCCTCAGCCAGCGATAGCGCTGCATTGAACTTCTGCAGCAGTCCTGGATCACACGATGCTTTTTCTCGTGCGGCATCGAGCAGATCGCTCCTGATGGCCAGCAACTCAGCTTCGTTGTTGCCAGTCGTTTCGGGGGAATTGAGGCGTGAACGAATCAGGTCGAACGAGGCCGCTGGGTTCTCTTTCCACGTTGGGAACACAAGATCGTAGCCACCGGGGCGATAGCCGAACTCGTGGATATAGGCGTCGAAGGTAGCGAGCCACTTCACACCAGCGTCAAACTGGCCTAACGCCTCGATGATGCTCTGGGCATCGCGCTCCCCCTTGATCACCAACGCGACTTCTTCCAATGCGGCCGCACCTGCGCCAAGGGCATCCAGCGTCTCAATTGCCTGCACGGTTTTTGAGTTGTCGCTCTTGAGCAACATATGGGCGGAATCTTCCGCCTCCATACCCATGATCTGGAGATACACACCCTTGAGTCGGTCAGCAGCATTCATTGCGGGCATCACGAGCAGGTGATGGAGATACCAGTGGTGACTGTTCAGCTTTAGGAACTCTTGCAGGGTGTCCCATAGCTCGGCGTCACTGAGGCTGGCGAGATCGACGGACTTCATGTGCTCAAGGTCGCGTTCCAACCCGGGTCGCCACTCATTGAGCCAGTTGTCGAGAGCGGTGTCCAAAGCTGCGTCCATGAGTTGTTCGCGCTCGGCTTTTTCTTCGGCGGTTGGGTCTGGAGCGGTGGATGCGGCGTACGGAAAGCCGTTGTTCAACTTCCTCAAGCCACCCGGCGAGTAAGTTCCGGTTTCTTTGGTGGCTCGCCCCATGCCGGTGCGAGTGACTTGCCCCATTGATATCGACATCGTCGAAGCCGGAAGCGGGGCATGAAACTCATCCCACGTCCAGAGCAGTTTGGGCTCTTCATCGTCGCCCCACGTGACGGGGAAATCGGACGGCTCGGGGAGCCTTGTTCCCTTAGCGTCAGTATCGCCGTCAGCACCCATAGAGTGGAAATGTTCTTTCGGAATGAGGAGCGGTAGATAGCAATATATTAGCGGCGTGAGACATGTTAGCGCAGGCATCTACCGCGATGATCAACACTACCGCCTGCGCTTGCCGCCGCCTTTGCCGGTGAACCTGCGTTCTGAGGGGGATTCGGGGCGGCCGGCCAGATCAGGATCTCGGTCGGGTTCCGCAGGCTGGGGCTCAGGGTTCTGGCGCACAGGCCGTCTACCCTTTCGGAAGTCGAGGTGCTCTACCGCCTTGATGGAACCGAAGAGCTTCTCCCAGATGAAACCGGTGATGACTCCGACCAGTGCCGATATCGGACCGCCAAATACCAGCCCGATGAGCGCTGCTTTGGCGGGGGTCTCACCCTCTGGTCTGCCGATTACTCCTGCCACGATGAACAGCAGCGTTCCCAGGACCAGGACGATGCCGGAGACGCGAATTACGGTTGGGCTAAGCATGCGAAACCAAACGGATCAATTGAGTTCGTAGACCTCGTATGGGTTCTCGCATGGATTGCCGTTTGTGACGTGCATTCGGCCTGCGTCTGGCTCAGCGATCATCGATACGACGCTTCGGTCTGATCCCGACTCTGGGTGGTCGTTTGGATGGCGGCAGATCGATGTTGGGTGGTTTTCGTGGTCGGAAAGAATGGCTTTCACATCATCCACGCCAACTTTCCCGGTTTTGGTGTCCAGAATCGAGTGCGAGCGTGTTTTGCGATCAAATGTCTGGCCGTACAGAGTCGTGTTCTCATTCAGCGCCGTCAGATCAGGATGGAGGCAGTGGTTGGTGTGAACCATCAGGCCATCGTCATCACCACGAACCATGCGTTGCTTTCCAGCCACCACTTCAAAGTCGACAGCGCCCTCTCGCGTGATCATTCCCAGATTTCCGGGCCGGGCGCGGTCCATACGGTCTATGGCCTCGTTGACGCTGGCGATGTCTGTTGCCTCGTAGACGCCTCGGACCGTGAAATACCACGGCAGGCCATCCACGTTCATCGAGCCGGGGATTGCGTTCAACGCCACGCCAAGCCCGGCGTCGTTCAGGCCCATGTAAGCGATCAACCCAGGCTGACCCCACGTCATGTTGGCTGGCTTGCCGGTTGGGCGGCGTTTGATGACCAGCGAGAACGGACGCATCTCATCGTCATTGTCCCAGTTCTGCCCTACCAGTCCGACGCCCGCAGACGCGCGTTCCTTCTCGACGGCGATAGTCGTGCAGCCTTCCCATGGCGCTGAGCCGCCGCCGATGCGGTGAGGAACCTCACCACGGGCGTTGATCAGCATGATCTGTGCTGGTGACATGTTGCTGCCTTCTGCAATGCCTCTGAGCTCTTCAGCCATATCGACTGAGTACTGCTCAACGGTCGCAAAGTAGCTATCGGCGGCCTTCAGAACATCCGCTGTATCGAGTGGAATATCTCGGTTCTGATTCATCCGCGCTAGAACATGGTCAACCAGCGACGGCAGGGTCTCTCGAGTTGCTTCGCCAATCTGTTGGCCAAGCTCGCGGGGAGCGCCTGCGACATCGATCTCAGGAAACCTGGTTTGGGAGCGCGTATTTGTTGCGATACTTTCTGGTGCCATATAGAGAGACGATATCACGGCAAACGGCCGATCTCGTGCTACATTACCGGCCCTATCGAATGAACTCACGACAACTCAGCCCCACCACGGACGGTCACATGCCAGAACACACTAACGGGAATTCAATGCTCCGCAGCGAGGAGTGGTTTGGGCCGAAGGACCTTGAGGGGTTCCTGCATCGGGCCGGGCTGAAGGCGCAGGGATACGGCGAAGACGAGTTCAAAGGCAAGCCGGTAATCGGTATCGCCAACTCATGGAGTGAGCTGACCCACTGCAACTCCCATTTGCGGGATTTGGCGCAGCACGTGAAGCGCGGCGTACAAGCGGCTGGTGGTTTTGCGCTGGAGTTCCCGGTTATTTCTCTGGGCGAGTTTTTCATAGCTCCGACGTCTATGCTGCTGCGTAATCTGATGTCCATGGACGTGGAGGAGATGATTCGAGCGGCGCCGCTGGACGGCGTGGTGCTGCTCTCGGGCTGCGACAAGACAACGCCAGCGATGATGATGGGAGCAGTGAGCGCAGATGTGCCCGCAATCGTGGTGACAGGCGGACCGCAGCTGAAAGGCAATTGGCGCGGGCAGGATCTTGGCAACTGCACGGACTGCCGCCGCTACTGGACGGAGTTGCGGGCTGGCCGCATCACGCAGGACGAGTATGACTCCATGGAGGAGGCGATCTACCGGTCGCCGGGACATTGCATGGTGATGGGTACGGCATCGTCGATGGGAGGAATTGCGGAAACCATCGGTATGAGCCTCACCGGCGGTGGCACGATTCCGGGCGCTGACTCTCGTCGCAAGGTGCACTCGGAGCAGGCTGGTAGAGCGATTGTTGATCTGGTCAACAAAGGTATCAAGCCGTCTGACATCATCACGCCAGAGTCGATCGATAACGCGATTCGGTTCCTGCTGGCAGTTGGTGGCTCGACGAACGCGATCATCCATTTGATAGCGATTGCGGGCCGCGCGGGGATCGATCTGCCGTTGTCGCACTTCGACGATCTTTCCAAGACGACACCGATGATTTTGAACTTGAAGCCATCTGGTGAGTATCTGATGGAGGACCTGTTCTATGCCGGTGGTGTGGAGGCGATTCTGTCCAGGATTTCGCCACTGCTAAACCTTGATGAGATGACCGTTACCGGGAAGACTCTGGGTGAGAATATTGCCGATGCGACGGTCACAAATGACAAGGTGATCAGGACCATCGAGAAGCCACTGTTCAGCGAAGGCGGAATTGTGGCGCTAACGGGCTCGCTGGCGCCGGATGGTGCAGTGATCAAGCACACTGCGGCGTCACCGGAACTGCTCACGCATACCGGCCGAGCAGTAGTGTTCGAGGATTACCATGACCTTGAGGCACGTATCGATTCTGACGATCTAGATGTGACGATAGATGACGTTCTTGTGCTCAAGAATACCGGGCCGATTGGCGGACCCGGGATGCCTGAGAGCGGCATGTTGCCGCTGCCGAAGAAGTTGCTCCAGCAGGGGCATCGGGACATGGTGCGAATTAGCGACGCGCGCATGAGTGGAACGTCGTTCGGCACGGTGGTGCTACACGTGACTCCAGAGTCGGCGGTGGGCGGGCCGTTGGGCCTGGTCGAAAACGGCGATATGATCTTGTTGGATACGCCGAACGGCAGATTGGATCTGCTGGTCGACGAGGCTGAACTGGAGCGACGCCGGGCGGCGTGGACGGCACCGGAACCGCAGTACACCCGCGGCTACGGAGCGATGTATTCGCAGCATGTGTTGCAGGCAGATGGCGGGTGTGATTTTGACTTCCTGCGCGGGAAGACGCCGGTTGAGTTGAGGGTTTGATGGAGCGGGGTGCGGTGCACGGGCACATGCAATGTGCCCCTACGTGGTGACCGAGCGTGGCTTTCGGATGCCGGAAAGGTGCCCTTCGAGTTTCCTCAGGGAACCTTTCCTCGCGCCCACGATTGATGAGGCGATCATGTATCGGAGCATGGCGGCGCGGCGTTGGGTGCGAAGAAGGCGCGTTGAAGTGGCCTTGGGGGCTGAATTCTGAGAATAGATAGCCAGGCTGCCGTTGCGGCTGCCGTTTGCGATTTTCGGTTGCCTATCAAGGTTTTTGTTTTTCCGCGGTTCGCGTTGAGGCGAACTGCGGTCGCATAACAGTTTTTATTTTTCGGATGTACTGCCCTATCCGATGGGCAGCGTGTTGACGGTATTGGACTGCTCCGGGAGGTCCGGTCGTCAGCACGCCTTTGTCTCTGGTCCCGAATAGATCAGGATTGCACCTCACACTCGTCACGGGGTCGCGGGAGCCGGGCGCACGCCATCCGCCGCTACGTGGAACCTGCGGGGTTGATCTGCGATGTGACGTTGTGGGGATTCTGTTTTGGTCGCTGCTGGAGTGGATGCTCCGCCGGTGGCGAATGAGGTATCGATCAGTTGCCGGGGCCTGTTCCCAGGCTATGCCAACGAACAGGCCCCTTGTAGGCACGCCCCTCGAGGTCGATCAAAGGAGACCGTTCCGCGCTGGAGCTGATTTGTGCCCTGTTGGTATCCCGGTTAAGGGCGCCGCGAGAGGTGGCAATCAGATCATCCTGTTTGGTCCGACTCATGGGTTCTTCCCCATTGAGAAGTAGCGTCCAGCTTCTGGCCCGTCCCGACTCGCGAAGCGCTTTGCCGGGACACTTTTCCAGTTTTGACTCAGGTCCGACCGCGGTTCGTACATTCGCTTCGGCGTTATTCCGTTCATTCCTGTGGATGATTCGGTACGTTGGCGGGTGTGTGTGGCGCGGTTTGTTCGGGCCTTCTCTATTTTGTTGTACGGGGCCGCCTGCGGCAGTCTGGCTACGAGATAGTTTTGGGTCCGTTCTGGGAACCGGGGAGCCACAAGGGCTACCCCTACATGGGGATCAGATGGCCACGAATGCTGCCCTTATGAGGGAACTGGTTGCCATGCGGCGGCCGGAGGTTGGGTGGCAGCCGCGGGGGCAGTACGTTCTGATTGCTGATTCGCCGTATCCAATCAGCTTGGATACGGTGTTTCAAAACATATGTTCTTATAGTGGCAGGGTTTGGGGGAGTTGTGAAGGGGCGGATGTCCGGAGGTTGGCGTGGCGCATCTAGAATGTTGTCAATGAACATTCTTTCCCCTGTGCAAGCGAGTCGCCGCGTTCTTTACGGCTTTGCGGAAGAGACGGCCGCGAGCGACACCGATAGCAGGGCACAGCATCTGCGCAAATCAATTGCTGTGTTGTCCGCGATTGTGGTTGCTCCTGCGGCATTTATGTGGGGGGTTATCTACCTGGCCGCCGGTGAGCCAGCTGTCTCAATCATTCCGTTTGCGTATTTGCCCCTGACGCTGGTGAACCTCGCTACATATCGGGTGTGGCATCGCTATCACGCTTTCGAGTTCTCGCAGCTTCTGATTACGCTTCTACTTCCGTTTTTTCTGATGCTTGCCCTGGGAGGATTTGTAAGCTCCAGTGGCGTGATCACCTGGTCGCTGGTGACGCCAATGGGGGCTATCGTTTACTCATCTCGACGAATGGCCGTTTTCTGGTTTGTGTTGTTTGTTGCTGCGGTGACATTTGCGGCGTCAGTTGATTCGTCGCTGAGCGATACAAGCAGCGTTACAGCGTGGGCGAAAACAGTGATGTTTGTGGGCAACATTCTTGGGCCGTCTGCGGTCGCATTTGGATTGCTGGCCCATTTCGTAAAGGAAAACGAAACAGCTTACGGGCTCCTGGACTTTGAGCGTGAACGCTCTGAAAGCCTTCTGAAAAACGTGCTACCTGCGGTTATTGCAGCGCGTCTGAAGGATGGGCCAGAGATGGTGGCTGATCGGTTCGACAACGTAAGTGTGCTGTTTGGCGACATGGTTGGCTCAACGCAGCTTGCCAGCACGCTTTCTCCTGAAGAGATGGTGGTGCTGCTCAACGAAATCTTCTCTGAGTTTGATGAGATTACTGTGCGGAATGGTGTTGAGAAAATCAGCACTTCTGGCGATAACTACCTGGTGGCATCGGGAGTGCCTGAGCCCAGACCCGATCATGCGCAAGCGCTTGTGAGCGTTGCCCTGGAGATGCGGGACTATCTAGCTGATCGCAGCGGCCAACTGGGCGTTGGATTGCAGATGCGATTCGGCATCAACACTGGTCCCGCTGTGGCGGGCGTGGTTGGCCAGCGCAACTTCCACTACGACATCTGGGGCGACGCTGTGAACACAGCGAGCCGGATGGAGTCACACGGAGAACCGGGTCGCGTTCAGATTAGCGAGGCGACTTTTGAACTGGTCAAAGACCATTTTGAATGCGAGAGCCGCGGCGAGATCGATATTAAAGGCAAAGGCCTGATGAGGACGTGGTACGTCGAGCGGCGTGCGTAGACTGGCCGCCGAGACTGCGCTGCAGGGGACGGGCCCACGCCATGCGCCCCTACGGCTGGGCTTGTTCTTCGATGATCAGCTTCTGGCCGCGGCGGGCCTCCTGTGACGTGGGGACCAACTGATCTAAGCCAGCTTTCCGGCCTTCTTCCGTTGGCAGGAACGTCATGCCGTCCTCGTCGATGCGGGCAACGGTGAGGCGGTCTTCTCGGATGTGCGCGGCGAGCCCACGCAGGTGATCTGAGATACCTAGCAACTTGGCTTCTTTGGCACGCGTGATCTCGCGGCCTATTAGCTCAAGGGCTTCCTGTTTTAGGTCATTGACAGTGCTGATGATCAATTCTCCAGGAGGAGGAGCATAGCTCTTACTATGGGGGCGTGGGCCAGTGCTTCGGCAGCGCGTCTTTTCATTGTGCGCAGAGAATCGATCAATAATCAACGGTCATTGCGTAACTACTTCGTTGCCACGTTGGGGCGCTCGATGTTTTTGCGGTCGCGTCTGACACCGAGCACCCTCGACTACTACCTAGTGAGTTGGTGCGGTATCGGGTTCTCGCACATAATCCTGCAGGTTAGCGCCGGAGATCTCAGGCTGCCCCTTGACAGACTCGCAGAGCTCAAATGCTGCGGTGACAGTCTCTTTGTCGCCTTCCAGCGCCAGCATTACTGCACCTTCTGATCCCCCAACGCCACCTGAGGCGATGTGCACGGCGGTGACGCCGGTGAGAATCTCAAGCGCCTGAATCTCTGTCACGACTTCAGCGGTCACTACTGGCATTAGTCCAGCCGCCTGCCCCATTGAGAGATCCCATCGATGGTTGCCTGATGCGAAGTGCGCTGCGGTTACGTCAGGAATCAATCGTTCAAGGCTTACAGGTGCAACCCAGTGAGCGCCTCGTGCGGTGAGGGTTCCCCAGATGCCGCCCACGGTTCCACCAGCTGCATCACCGGCGAATACGCCAATGTTGCCCTGTGGGTCGACCGCGTTGGCACCCTTTATTGAGACATCTTTCGCCTCCATCTGCCCCAGTGCCTCAGGAGCGGAAACATCGACGAGCTTGCCGTCTTTGAACACCCACGGACCAACCTGATCCTCTGCGATGATCGTTCCCAGTCTGCCCTGGGTGATGATGCCGGCGGTGTAATTCTGCTTTGGCTCTGCCTCACCAACGAGTTCTTCCAGGATGTAGGCCGGGGTGACTCCTCTGGAAATAATGAACCAGCCGTCCTTCAGTACTCGCTGGATCTCTGGGATCTTGACGGTACCTTTTGCGATCAGCCGCTTGCCCTCTGCCGGTAGGAGCATGACGACGGCATGAAAGCGATCGTCTCGATTGCCTTCTAGCGGTTTTTTGAACGCGGTCGTGTCGTAAAACATTCTCTGGCTTTCTTTCTGCAGCGGGCGGTTCATAAAAACCGCGCATGCTGCGAAACAGCTGCGCGAGTTCTTCTTATTCTTTAGCGTCTAACGGCGGGATTGTATGCCCGCCCAGAGGCCCCCGCAAGGACGAGTTTTATGTGATTGCTGACGTGGGCGAGATTCTTACTCAATGAATGCCGACGCGGCAGGCTCAACATAGCTCGCGTGAGTGGCTGATGTAGTCTCATGGTTTGTATGTAAAAAATAGCAACGGAGTAACCATGAGCCTGCCCGGCCCTGAAGATTGGGCGATTACTGAGACGCATGACGCATACACAGGTTTTTTTGACCTTGTCGTGGACGAGTTGCGAGTGCCAAATGGCCGCTCCATGACGTATCCGTGGGTTCGGTCTCGTAGTGGGGCTTCGGTTCTCGCTCTCACTGATGATCTGCAGGCCGTGACCATACGGCAGTATCGCCATCCCCTCACGGCGATGACTCTCGAATTGCCCGCTGGGCTGATGGAAGATGGTGAGTCGCCAGAAGAGTCCGCTGCTCGTGAACTTCAGGAGGAGGCCGGCTACGCCGCCTCAAGCCTGTCCAAACTGGGGGCGTACAACGCCTCTCCCGGCCTGACGAACCAGGCGATTCATCTCTATCTGGGTACAGGCCTCACCAAAGTGGACACCAATCCAGACCCGTTTGAGTTTCTTGAGATCGAATTGATTCCGGTGGCAGAACTGCGCGACATGGTGATGGAGGGCGAGCCTGTGGATGCGCCGCTGGGATTCGCAGTGATGGCGTACTACGCGCAGAAGAACGACTAGCGTCAGGGTGTTGGGGCGTCTGCTCTGATCAGGCCTTCAGACTTCATCTCGGCCCAGACTTCGGGCGGGATGGCTAGCTGTGACATTGCTACGTTGTCTTCCAGCTGCGCTATGGAGGCGGGACCGGGGATGGTGGATACGATTGCCGGGTGGGCGAGGACGAACTGGATTGCTGCTGCTTTGAGGTTGGCACCGTGTCGCTCACAGATTGCTTTGAGGGCGCGGGCTTTATCGAGCAGTTCCTGCGGTGCGTTCTCGTAATTGAAGAGCGCGGGGCCGTTGAGGTCTGAGGCCAGGATACCGGAGTTGTACGGGGTTCCGATGACGATTGAGACGCCGTGTTCTTCGCAGAGTGGCAGGAAGGCCTCTAGAGGCTTTTGGGTGAGGAGGGAGTAGTGGTTCGGTAGTAGCACGACATCCACTGGATATCGCTCTATTAGCCGCGTTAGGACGCTGATATCACGGGTGCCAGCGCCGATGGCCTTCACGCTGCCCTGCTCTTTTAGTTCGATGATCGCGGGGAAGCCTGTTGCCTGGGCTTGATCTTCTAGTTCGCCCTCTTCGGTGTCGTGCATGAACAGGATGTCCACGTAGTCCAGATTGAGCCTTGCGAGGCTTTCTTCGTGCGAACGGAATATTCCGTCGCGTGAGAGGTCGAATACGGGTGTCAGATCTGGGATACCTTCGTGACCAACTGGGGCTGCATTGTTGGGATCCGATGGCATCAGGACTTTTGACACTTTGGTTGAGACTACGAATTCGCTGCGTGGCAGGTCGGCCATACCGACGCCGTAGCGAACTTCGCTTCTTCCGTCGCCATAGGACGGAGCGGTGTCGAAGTATCGGACGCCAAGCTCGAAGGCGCGAGGGACGATAGCGATGCCTTCTTCGTAGTCGGCTACGGTGTAGAGGGAGTTGGCGGACTCATGGCCGCCGACTGGTGCGCCTCCCAGCCCGAGGGCTGTGACCGCGACGCCGGTGTTGCCTATTTCACGGCGCTCTAATCGGGGCCTTCTGGGCGCTACCATTGGTTTCCCAGCGTTACCAAAGGGGCTCTGGCACGGGTGCGTCCAGATCGATCAGGCCTTCGTTGACGAGCTCGTCCCAAATGCCTTCCGGGATCTCTCGCTGCATCAGCTCCACATTCTGCTCAAGCTCTTCCACAGAGCATGATCCGGGAATGATTGTCGTCACGGCCGGGTGTGCGAACGGGAACTGAAGAGCCACGGCGCGTACATCTGCGCCCCAGCGCTCGCACACTTCCTTGATGTGCTTCGCCTTGGTGACCCACTTCTCATCTGCAGGGTTGTAGTCGAAGGAGACGGGTCCGTCGAGGTCGCGCGCAAGGATTCCACTGTTGTAGGGGCCTCCAATTGCCACGGAGACGTTCTTCTTCTGGCAAAGTGGCATCAGCACTGGTAATGCGCTCTGATCAAGCAGTGTGTAGCGTCCGGCGAGGAGAATGATGTCCAGATCAAACCGCTGAATCATCTTCTCCGTCATTTGCCACTCATTCATGCCCATGCCGATGGCTTTGAGTGCGCCGGCTTGCTTGAGTTCTGAGAGCGCTTCGAGGCCCATCGCGAAGTCGTCTTCGCTGTGCTGGCCCGAGAAATCTGCGTCGTGCAGGTAGACGATATCGACCTCATCAACGCCAAGACGCTCGAGGCTGGTCTGGAGAGAGCGGTGAATGGCTTCCTTGGAGTAGTCGAGTTTCGATACGTAGTTTGGTATGCCCTCAGGTCCGGATGGCTCCGCGTTAGCCTCGTCCTCAGGGACTAGCAGTCGGGCCACTTTGGTTGAGATGGTGATCTCATCCCGCTCCATCTCTTTGATGGCGTGACCGTAGCGGGCCTCACCTCGCCCGACGCCGTAGCCCGGCGCCGTATCGAAGTAGAGCACGCCCAGATCATAGGCTCGCTTGATGATGGCCTGCGAATCATCGTAGGACGTTCCGCCAAACAGGCCGTCAGCGAGCACCATGCCGCTCAGTGGTGCACCACCAAGTCCCAGGCGGGTTACTTCCACGTCTGAGCTGCCAACATCTGCAAATTCAAATGGGTTCAATGCGGTGTCCTTAGCTTGCTGTCGGGGCGTCTGAAGGGATCAGCTTTTCTTGCTTCATTTCAGACCACAGGTCTGCCGGGATGTCTGCTGATGCCATCTGGATGTTCTGTTCCACTTCGTCTTCAGTCTGCGCCCCGGGGATCACCGATGCGACTACGGGGTGCGCCATTACGTACTGAAGCGCTGCCGCTTTCAGGTCTACGTTGTGCCGGTCACATACGGCTTTCAGGGCGCGAGCGCGGTCGATCCAGCGCTGTTCAGGCGCCTCGTAGTTGAACGTGACTGGGCCGTCGAGATCGCGGGCGAGAATGCCAGAGTTGTACGGGCCGCCGATGGCGAGCTTTACGTCTTTCTCGGCACACAGCGGCAGGAACTCATCGTAGGCATCGTGGTCGAGAAGGGTGAACCGGCCTGCAAGCAGTATGATGTCGAGATCGAAGTTGCGAATGAACTCAGCGGGCCACTCCCACAGATTCATGCCGCATCCGATTGCTTTGACGATGCCTTGCTCTTTCAATTCCACCATGGCGGGAAGCGCTGAGTTGAGTGCTTCCGACATGCCGTCGCCTTCAGCAACATCCGGGTCGTGGAGGTAAAGGATTTCCACTGAATCGAGCTTGAGACGTTCAAGGCTTTCTTCTACGCTGCGACGAATACCATCACCGCTGAGGTCAAACTGTGCCTCCAGGCGTGGCAGGCCATCTCCCCGGAAGTCGTCATCCGGGCCATCCACTGGAACCAGCACTCGACCACATTTCGACGACATGACGAACGAGTCGCGGTCGAGTTCCGGCAGGACGCCGGCGTAGCGGGCTTCTGAGCGGCCAGCACCGTAGAGCGGTGCTGTATCGAAGTAGGAGATGCCCAACTCGTGAGCTCTCCGGATGATCGACATAGCAGCGTCTCTGGCGGTTCCGCCGTAGAGGCCGCCGCCAAGGACCATGCCGCTCAGCGGCGCCCCACCAAGCCCCAGTTGAGAAACTGAGACTCCGGTGTTGCCGATTGCTACTTTATCCAGCGGATTCATGATTGCTCCCTGTGCGCCAGGTGATCGCTTATCCGAGGTTGGCGACGATGGCGTCACCGACCAGAGATGTTTTACTTGAACCGCCGAGGTCGGCGGTTAGCGTTTCGCCAATCTCCAGCACTTTCTCTACTGATTTCTCAACGTCCACGGCCGCGTCCTCTTCGCCAAGGTGGCGGAGCATCATTGCGGAAGTCAGGATCTGCGCCATTGGATTGGCGAGGCCCTGTCCCATGATGTCCGGTGCGCTGCCGTGGGTTGGCTCGAACATGGATGGACCACGGTGCTCTGGATCCAGGTTTGCGCTTGAGGCGAGGCCCATGCTGCCAGTGATGATGGCGCCAATGTCGGTGAGGATGTCGCCGAACAGGTTGTCTGCGACGACCACGTCAAACGCTTCTGGTTTACGCACAAAGTCCATGCAGGCGGCGTCGATCAGCAACTCGTTAGTTTCGATGTCCGGGTAGTTGAGAGCCATCGCATCAAATGCGCGGTCCCAGATGGTCATGTAGCCGAGAGCGTTGGACTTGGTAATTGATGTCACCAGGTTCTTCTTGTTCCGTTTCCGGGCTAGCTCAAAGGCGTACTTGATGACGCGATCGCATCCGCGGCGGGTGAAGACGGAGGTCTGAATTGCCACTTCATCTGGCTGCTCGTGGTAAGCGAACCCACCGATGTTGGCGTACTCGCCTTCTGTGTTCTCTCGAATGACTACCAGATCAATATCGAATGGCTTCTTGCCTGATAGCGGCGACGTGACGCCGGGGTAGAGAACAGATGGGCGCTCGCACACATACTGGTCGAATCGACGGCGAATTGGCAACAGCAGTCCGTTGAGGGTGATGTTGTCCTGGATATCGGGAGCGCCAACGGCACCAAGGAAGATGGCGTCGAAACCTGCGAGGGTGTCGAGGGCGTCGTCCGGCATCATCTGGCCGTGCTCTCGGTAGTATTCGGAGCTCCACGGGAACTCAGTCCAGTTCCAAGTGATGCCGTGCTTTTCACCGACTGCTTCGAGGACCTTCAGGCCCTCTTCCACAACTTCTATCCCGATTCCGTCACCGCGAATTACCGCTACGTTCTGTTCGCTCATTTAATTTGACGCTCCGTGGAGTTCATCTTGTTTGTTTGTCGAGTGCCGGCCCTGACTGTTTCTGCTATTTCTGGGAGCTCGGCAAACGGCTAGTTCATTCAATATGCCGTGATATCTGGAGGATCTGCGCTGCAGTCTCAACAAAGGGCTCGGCGATTATATCGCGCAATTAACACGGCAGAACGGCAAGTCATGAGTCCCAATATGATGCCCATCCGTTTACCGAGGCAGAGGGGTCGACTACAATCGTCGCCAAGAACATATATTCAATGTACAACTGACGCCATCAAACCTCACGGTAATGCAAGTAAAGGTATACCCCATGCGAAGAAAATCACCTAGATTGATTCTATTGCTGCTCGTAGTCACCGCAATTGTGGTGTCTGCGTGTGGGGCCAAGAGCACCAACACTGCCCAGGGTGATGCGATTTTCGACTCTCGATCAAACGTGGCGGGGGCTGAGGGGTTCTTCCAGCGCGGTGACACAGAAGCTGAGGTTGTCAGTAAGGCGGAGGGCGCGGGCCTAGATTACCGGGTTCTTGAAGTGTCAAGTTTCATTGGCGGAACCGGGAACAAGGTTCTCGTATCCACAGAGACCGGGCAACCTTGGGCAGCGTACCTATTTCTTCCGTCATCTGCCGGTGAAGATGGCACGATGGTGATACTTGAGCGATCCAACGATATTGCGGGACCGATACTTGGCTGGGATTGCAGTACGTTAAAAATATTCCTTGATCAGGCTGAAATTACGGGTTTTACAAACGAGTTCTGCTCCTAGTTCACAGTTTTAGATAAACAAAAGAGGCGCTCACATCGTGAGTGCCTCTTTTGTTTATGACGGACCAGGCCCGATGCGATGAGGCAATGGGAGCCCTTATCCGGGTGCGCTCCAGCGGTGCCGGGACGGCGGCGCTCCTCGATATCGAGGAGATGGCTGCAGAGACGGGGTCTGGAATTAGGATATCTCTGTGCCTCCCCCCGGCCCCAACTCCGGGATAGAGCTGTGGCGCTGGCAACCGTGGCCTGGCGGCATGTGCGGTCAACGTTTGCTCTTGGTGTGGATGGGCGGTTCTTAGATGGGGTACGGGATGATCCGGCGTGTGCGTGCCTGGATCCCAGATTTCTCCGGGGAGCTTTCGATTCCGGAATGACGGTCTTGGCGGAGCGTCATCCGAGGAACTTCGTATGCGCTACTTGACATCAACCCCTGATGAAGTCGGACGCGAAACGGACCCACTAGTTGTGGGTCCGTTTCGGTATGTTCTGTTTGAAGCCGTGAGAAGACTAGTTGACCTGCCTCAGGCGTGGGTCCAATCGGTCACGGAGCCAGTCACCAAAAAAGTTGAGTGACATGACTGTTAGGAAGATTGCAAAGCCGGGCCAGAAAGAGATCCACCATGAAGTTTCAAGGTAGGTCCGACCTTCTGAAACGCTCTTGCCCCACGTAGGTATTGGGTCAGGGATTCCAACGGACAAGAAGCTAAGAGCAGCTTCAGCAAGAATCAGCCCACCCACATTGAGGCTTGCAACAACAAGCACAGTGCTAGTGGTACCCGGGAAGATGTGTCGAAATATGATCCTGACATCGCTGGCACCTGCAATACGGGAGGCGTCTACGTAGTCCAAGGTTTTCAAGACAAGGACGTCACCTCTTACTTGCCGGACGAACGGAGTCCAGGCCAATAAGACCAATAAGATCATCACCGTCTGTTCAGATGCGCCGATAGTGACACTGGCAAGAATCGCGACCAGTATGAACGGTAGTCCAAGCCACATATCGACAATTCGCATAATGATTTCATCAACAATGCCGCCGTAGTATCCAGCCACAAGAGCCATGGTGACTCCGACGGTGGTTCCAGCAGCGAGAGCGATCCCAGCCACCTTCAGCGACGTACGGGCACCACCGACCAGACGTGAGAGTACGTCACGGCCCAAGTGGTCAGCACCGAGTACAAAGACGAGCCGTCCGTGATGCAGACTATTCGCAGCGCGCAACGCGTTCCTACCATCTCTGGTCTCGAGATCGAAATCGGCCTCAATTACAGGCGCGTTGTGCTCATCAGCACGGAACCAGGTCTGCTCATGGTGAGCGAAGGTCCGCAGGTTTTGTTTCTCCCAGTCAAAAGGTGTGATCTGAGGGGCGAATATTCCAACAATAAATAGCAGAGATATCACGATGCCTGGGATGATTGGATATCGCCGAAGCAAGTACCAGGCTTGGATAGCCGGATTTGGCCGGCCAGTTCTGGCTCCAGGTAGAGCGACATCAACTACTTGTTCTTGCGTATCAGATACTTGTGCCAACTCGAGTATCTCCTTAGCCCAGCCTGATACGAGGGTCGATTACTGCGTAAAGAACGTCCGCCAGGAAGTTCATTACAACGTATGCAAGAACGAAGAAGAGGGTAATTGCCTGCAAAATTGGGAAGTCATTGTCATTGATCGCTGCGATCGCTGCACGACCCAGACCTGGCCAGGCGAATACGTTCTCAACTAGCAGGGCACCGTTCAAGAATCCAACGAGGATCAGTGCCGATGCGGTCAGCGGCGCAATCATGGCATTCCTGAAGGCGTGCTTCCAAATGACGCTTTGCTGCCCAACGCCTTTGGCCCGTGCCAACTTAACGTATTCAGAGTCAAGGACTTGCAACATTGCAGAACGGGTAATTCGCATATAACCCGCCAATGCTCCAATAGCAAGCGTGGTCACAGGAAGGATAGCGTTGTTCCAGTCGAACCACCCGTCCCCTCTTGTTGCAGCGGGTAACCAGCCGAGATTCACAGCAAAAATAATAATAAATACAATAGCTAACCAGAATTGCGGAATTGCCTGGCCGAACAAGGCGATAGCTCGACCGAGGTAATCCCAGCCTGATCCACGTTTAACCGCGGAGAGTATCCCGAGAGGAATTCCTAATACGGTTGCGACAACGAAGGCGTAAATGCCCAGTTGGAATGATGCTGGCACACGATCCATGAGAATCCTTCCAACAGGTTTCTCATCCAGAATTGTTTTTCCAAGATCGCCGCGAATGACCTGGCCGACCCATAGGATGTACTGAACTGGTTTAGGCTTATCGAGGCCCAATTTCGCCTTCAGAGCCGCTGTCTGTTCAGGTGAAACACCGTAGCCACCGGGCTTGGCGTAGAGAAGCAACGGGTCAGCCACCGCACGGGACATGCTGAACACGATAGCGGTTGCGCCTAAGACAGTGATGATCGAGAAGATCAACCTTCGAACAAAGAAACTTCTCATCTTCCGCTGCCCCCAATCATAATCCGTCGTCTCAATTTGCTTCCCAATTGCTCAGTAAATACGCACATGGGATAGTTCTGGTTCGGGCGCATTCTGCCGCTTCTCGGTATGCCGCCTGTGGGAGCGAAGTAAATATATATATGTGCCCGGAGGTCCGTCTCCCGTCGATCCATCCAGAGAAGGGGATTTGCGGAGGAGAGGCCCCTGGATTGCTCCAGGGGCCTCAGCCGTCCGACTTAGTAACTAAGTTCTACTTGACTTCAAGGTTCCACACTCGGTTGATACCGGATGAGGTCACTTTACCCTGATCCCAACTCACGACTTTGTTCGGGTTCATGACCCAAAGGTTCGGAGTTGCCACGATGCCTGGCTGGAGAGCCTCATCGTACATGTAGTCAGCGTAGTCATCGATCAGCTGGTTACGGACACCTTCGTCAGCCTCAACGGCTACCTTCTGGTAGTTGTCGAGAACAAACGGGATCTCAAATCCACAACCGAAACCACCACGCGTCAGGCTTGTCTGAACAAGACCCTTCGGGAAGTGCCACGGCCACGCTTCGTTACCTTTGTCACAGGCGGTTACCCATGGGTGGGTGTTGGTCCGGCCAACCGTCGTGGGACGGAAGGTGACGTAGGAGAACTTCAACGTGAAGACCTGGAGGCCAAGGTCTGCCCAGTAGCCAGCAGCGGCATCTGTAATTTCACCACCGAGTCCAAGTCCACCACCTGCGCCCTGGGCGTAGAGGGAGACTGAGAAGGCGTTGCCATTCAGTTGATCCTGCTGTGAAGAGCTCACCTGGTCCTGGCGGTAGTTTGAACTTCCGTCAGCACTGATGGGCCAGTCAGCGTTCTCACCACGAAGAATTTCGATGGCGAGGTCTGGGTCGTATCCGTAGTTCCACCTGTCCTGCCAGCGTGAGTGCTTCACGGAGAGATACATGATCTCTACGTTGTGGCCAAGGCCAGAAAGAAGCTGCTGATTGACGGCTTCGCGGTCAATCGAGCGTGCAAGTGCGTTACGTACCGACTTGGCTTCTTGAAGGTCTTCTGCATCGTTAGGATTACCGATCCATGCAAGGTCGTGCACAAATGTGCCACGAGTCAACGGAGAACCGTCAACTGCGGATACCTTCTCCCACAGGTTACCTGCGAAGAAGATACCAACCTGCTCCATTCCACCTGTGCTGGAGGTGAGGAATCCACCCTGCACAAACTGTGGAACGTCAACAGGGTTCACAGAAGCGACGTCGACCTCACCCGTCTTCAGCAGAGCTGATTGGGTTGTGGACTCTGTTACTTCAATGAACTTGATGCGGTCGGTCTTTGGCGTGAACTTCCAGTGGGCAGAGCCACCAGCAGCTTCGGTACCGACCAACTCGACAGTGTCAGAACGTGACCAGGACTCAGCAAGGTAGACACCTGTGCTGATGATGTTGTCTCGGGCAAAGTCTTCGCCCTCGGCGTCAAAAACGTCCTTCGAGAAGATCGAAAGGGCCTGACCGGACTCGTTCGTGTAGTCAGCGTTCCATGTTGCGTCAAACGCGGAGAACTTAAGGCTCACCGTGTCAGCGTCAACTACGGTCCACTCACCCCAGAGACCAGCAAAGTCACCGGCCTGTCCATGAATGGACTCAGGGTTTGTTACGGCGTTGGCGTTGTTCATGGAGAAAGCGACATCCTCAGCATCGAGGAATCCCTTGCTCTCTACAACACCAGAGTCGTTGATCCACTGGAACTCTGCACTGGTCTCAACGTCAAACGTTGCACTAGAGAGGTCCGCTGCAATTACCCAGTTCTTACCAAGCCATGGCTCAGTTGCGTCGGTAACTGCGTTACGTCGGAACAGTGACTCAGCAACACCCCAGTTCTTCAAGAAGTCAGGTGATTGCGCTT
>Ga0115002_10002134_pt1 | contig 26207 bp, 19 predicted proteins | sample ArcticOcean_MG_C_8_FD_89576 | JGI IMG/M metagenome (GOLD analysis project Ga0115002, IMG submission 89576) | Marine microbial communities from western Arctic Ocean - ArcticOcean_MG_CB11_86 | ecosystem: Environmental > Aquatic > Marine > Oceanic | place: Arctic Ocean: Canada Basin | collected... | reverse complement strand
TCCGAAAATGTCTTCAAAAAGCGTACCCTTCTCTTCGAGTGCAAGCTGTTCGAGTGAAACGTCTTCGACATTCGGCACGTTGATCGTCAGTCGCCGGCCCTGCCGCGTCAATTCGATTTCCTGAATCCGACCGCTATGAGACCGATCGATCGCGTCGACAACTCGCAGAATCGCCGCCATTTTTGAAACGGCAACGCGAAGATCGCGATCGAGCGACGCATAGCCTTGGTGTGTCGGTCGCGGTGCAGCCCGACGGTGATACCGTGCCACAAGCGCCACCAGCAACGTGTCGCGCCGGGTGAGTCCGAACAACTCACTGTTCGAAATCAAGTACATGGAATGTTTGTGGTGGGCCACATTGCTGACGAAATGGCCGATCTCGTGTAACAACCCGGCCAGATACAAAATTAGTTCGTAACGCGGTTCAAGACGGTGAACGTCTTGCAGCTCGTGAAAGATCTTCAGACACAACTCGGCAACGCGGCGTGCATGCTCTTCGTCGAATTCGAATTTGCGGCCTAAATCGATAGCCGAGTGAACAATCTGGTTACGGAATTCGTCGGTCCATGCCCCCTCGGCGGCCATTTCCTTCAGTAATCCGTCACGCAGATTCACGTTCGCAACCAACACGTCTTTCAGTTTCAATGCCCGCGCCAACCGCAGATAAGCCAACAACGCCGGGAAAAACGTTTCGGCGTCGGGGTAAGTGAGGTGATAGCGCTGCACCAACTCGTCTTCAGACAGCGTACCGATACGATCGGTGAACGCGGCGAACTCATCGATACTGACCCGCGCGATTGTGTCGCGATTCCATTGGAGATTCAGTTGCGCTGCTGCAAAGCGAACGTCACTCCCCAACGCGATCAATTGCAGTTCGCGATCTTGCGGCACGTGCTCGACAACCTGTCGTACCGTGCGGTCGATCTGGCCGGCCATGATGTTCCGCCGGTTCTGCATCGGCGCACGAAACTCCTCAAGGAGTTCGCGCAAACGCAGCGATCCCAAGCGGTACGAATGCGCGTGAATGACGTCGGCCCCTTCGACAAGCAGAACTTCCGTACTACCCCCGCCGACCTCGGCAATGATCGATGTCGCCTCGGCTAGATCGGGGTCGGCCTTCAGCAGGTGTTGGATACTCATGTAGGTGATGCGATTCACCTCGGCTTCGTCAATCGGTTCCACCTCGAATCCTGTGGCACTGTAGATGCGATCAACGAACGCCAGCCGGTTGCGGGCTTCGCGGACGGCACTGGTTGCCACTACCCGAATACGATCTGCCTCAACGATTCCGTAGCCTTCGAGAATCTGTCGATAGCTGGAAAGCACTCCCACGCATTCCTCGATCGTCGACTTTGAAATCACGCCCCGCGTGAAGGCATCTTTCCCCAGATCAACTGCTTGCGTCAGCGTTTCCAACGGGCGTACGACATCTCTTTCACGAATCTCTGCGACCGCCATGCGAATTGACGCCGTCCCGATATCGATCACGGCCACTTGCCGTACCGAACCGACGGCCGGGTCGTACCCTGCGGGTGTCGCGGGATCGTTGGAGTTCGTGGTCATCTCAGTTCGTTCGTTTGTTTGTTCTGAGCGGCAGTTGTTCTGAGTCGTATCAACCTAGGTTAAGCATTCCTCATGAAGAACCTCTTAAGAGGAAGAGTCTCTCTGCACCATCTCCCGGCACCACGCGGCTGCGCCCTTCACGGCAGCATCGTCACCCAATTGGGCGGCAACCACCTTGAACGACTTCTTGTAGGCCGGCATGACGTGCTCTCTCGCCGACTGTTCAACTTCCTTGACGAACAATTCCGGCATGGCCTCGACCAGGCCACCCCCGAGAATAATGCAGTCGGGAGAGATGAGATGTACAACAGCCGCAACCGCGACTCCAATGCGTTCGCCAGCCGTTCGCACGATCTGTTCGATGACGGTATCGCCCGCCTTGATGGCGTCGGCGAGCGCTCCGCTACGGATGTCAGCCAAATCCGTCCCCACGCTACTCCGTAAGTTCGGAGCCTGCCCCCGAAACGCAGCTTGCGCGGCCTGTGCTGAAATCGCCAAGCGGCTGGCAACCGCTTCCAGGCAACCCACCAAACCACAACCGCAACGGGGACCGTCGGGCAGTACGCGGATGTGGCCGATCTCCATGCAAGAATTTTTGGCCCCACGCATGATACGGCCTTCGTAAACGCATCCGCCACCGATTCCCGTTCCCGGAAACACACCCAACGCACAGCGAGATTTCTGAGCCGCGCCGAACTGATACTCTCCGTAAACTCCAGCATCGACGTCATTAATGAGCGCGACCGGGCAGTCGAACTCATTCTCAAGAAACTCTCGGATCGGCAAGTTTTCCCAAGCCAGATTCGGCGCTTCGAGAATGATGCCCCGATCAAGATCGAGCGGCCCGGGCGAACCAATGCCGATGCCGGCAACACGCTCGACATCCACCTCGGCATCGCCTAACGCCTGTCGAATCGTCTGCGCAATCCGCTTTTGCCCGACATCCATGCCTTCATGACCGCGGGTTTTTTTGCGTCGTTTCCCAAGCGGCTGGAATTTCGTGTCGAAGACAGTGGCCAGCATTTTCGTGCCACCCAGGTCGAATCCAACCCAGCAATCCTTCGTCGAATCGGCAGCCATCACAGTCCCATGTAAATCCATGTGTCGCCCGCTCTCCCGAGTTCCGGACACCAAGTCACGGCGCGGAGGGCCGACTCTGCTCCGACATCAGCATATCAACCCGACCGCTGGCGGAAAACGCCCGCGTCGACGGGAGACACCGCCCAGAGGGATCGCACAGACTGCTCATCGACGAGTTATCGCATGGGAACCGCGTCGAACAACCCCAGATTGCGACAGATCGCACCGATGAGCGACTCGCTGTCGAATGGCTTCCTGACATAATCGCTGCAACCCGCTTCGAGGCATTTTGTGCGATCGTCAGAGTTGTCACGGGCGGTCAACGCGATGACGGGGCCGTCCCAACCTCGTTCCCGCAGGATGGCGGCCGCCGCGTAGCCATCGAGAACCGGCATTTCCATGTCCATCAATACCAAGTCGAACGGGTTCGACTCTCTAGCCGCCTGCGCGAACGCATCAATCGCCAATTGACCATTCTCAACCGAAACAACCGTGGCCTCGGTCTTTCCCAACATGTGCTCGATCAAGCGGCGATTGCAGTCTCCATCCTCCGCAAGCAGGATGTGTCGGTCGCTCAGGTCGAATTCGCTGTGATGTTCCATCGGATTTAGTCGTTCCTTGTCGCCAGACAGCGGGAGATTCACAACGGTTTCGTTCGGTTTGACTCAGCCTGTGTGCGTTCTAGGCAACGAGCTGCCAGAGAGTAGCCCATAACGACTATGAGGTAAGGATTTTCCCTCACTATTCCCAGGCCAGCCCGGTGTCAATTCGCTGATCTCTTCACATCATGTCGATTCTGCTGGTTGAACTCGCAGATGAAGATGTGCCCTCTAGCCAGAAACCAGCAAATCGCGACTCTTGTGCCGTGAACTCTTAAGAATCTACTTCTTCATAAGAAGCAAGGTGGCCGCCCAACACACGTCACGCTGCGATATCAGTATTTCTTCTTACACCGATTCGGTTCTAGCGGTTACCCGACTTCCCACGTATCCACGAAACGGGACTGGCGGGGCGAGCGACTCATTGAACCAGACTTGTCCCCTCACCTCTTTCGCGGCCCCGCTGAAATCAATTTGGAACGTGTGACCTACTGACCGTTCAGTTCCTGAAGGAAATTGTTTAACTCACTTCCACCATCAATATCTCCCATGCCTCCGATGGCATCCGTCATCTGCTTCATCGCAAAAAAGGAGACCACGGCTCCAAGAATACTAATCGCCAGGAAAATCCAGACCGACCGGCGGAACAACGTCATCGTGCGGCTGATGTTCCGCAGATGTTCCAGAATCTCCTGCGTCTCCGTACTGGACGTTGAGCGACTTTCGGAAGTCGGAGGCAGCGATACATTCTCATCCACCCTGTCCGGCTTGCCGTCCGCAGAATCAACTGTCACCGCTTTCACAGACGGTGGTTTGGGTTTCGCGGGGGGACACTCAGGGCACCGATCGGGATTTGTGGCGTCGACGGGAATACGAAACCGCCGCCCGCAACTCGGGCAGGTCCAGTCTCGTCGGTCTGCTGTGACAGTCGTCATCGCCGAAAATCCTAGTTCGTTTGCATTGCGACTATTGTATGGCGATGACACCCTGTCGGCCAAGAGGCAATCAGGCGAGCCGGATGCGTGAGCGTCTGGATAGATCGCAAGAATCAGCCGGCTTACGCCAGGCCGCTCGCCGGTGTGGAAAGACTGCTACGCTCGATCGAATGGGAAAGCGATGACGTCATCGATCGAGCGAGCTCCCAAGGCCAACATGACCAGGCGATCGAAGCCGAGGGCGACGCCGGCACACTCCGGCAAGCCGGCCCGCATCGCGTCGAGCAAATGGCTCTCTTGCGGTAACGCAACACGCCCCTCGTGTTCTCGAATCAACGATTGGTCTCGTATTCGTCCTTCGAGTTCCTCAGCATCGGTCAGTTCATGGTAGCCGTTGCAAAGTTCGATACCATCGATGTACAGCTCGAAGCGTTCCGCAACAGGGGGGTCATCCTGCCGAACTTTCGCCAGCGCGGCCTGGGACGCTGGATAGTCGTAGAGAAACGTCGGGGCATCGCGCCCCAAATGCGGCTCGACCAGTTCGCTCAGCAGCAGATTCAGCCAGCCATCGCGGTCGTCAGAGGACAGCGAGCCGGGTACGTTGACAGCTTTATCTCGCGACAACTCACGCAACTCGGTCGACGACAACGACAACACAGTCACCCCGGCATGCCGGGCGAATGCCTCGTCGTAGGAGATGGCCTCGAACGGCCTTTCAATGCGCGATGCGAGGCGGTCATCGAAGTTTTCAGTTTCACTCGACCACTCCCCTGCCCGGCGAAAGATTAACCGGGTGAGTTCCTCGACGACTTTCATCTGATCCCGGTGCGTATCGCCGACACGATACCACTCGACGATCGTAAATTCGGGATTGTGCAACGGCCCTCGTTCCCCACGGCGGAACGCGCGTGTCATCTGCCAAATCGCAGTCGCCCCGGCTGCCAGCAAACGCTTCATTGCAAACTCAGGAGACGTTTGCAAGAAGCGATCGACTTCGTTGGCCGCCTTATCGACTTTCGCAGGAACGACGAACGGTTCGAGCCAGGCATCAACAACGATGTCGTCCGAGAGAACCGGCGTCTCGACTTCGACGTAGCCGGAGCCGTCGAAAAAGTCGCGCACGACTTTCGCCAACGCCGCGCGGCGTTTGAGCGTCGTCATCGCGGCTGTCGGCTTCCAGTTCTTGCGGTCGGGCATGGAGGATTCGTGGCGGTCCTTGCTTGCACTCTTTGAAATTGCGCTGTGGGCTGGTCAGCATACACAGTCACAAGCAAAGAATCAGGCAGCCCGAGTACGTCGCACGTCGTCGAGTGGGACCATCGGGATGGTCGATGGGCCTTCGGCCTCTTCCTGTGCGGCGGCTTCCGTTGCCTCGTCGATGATCCGGTTTGCATAAACCACATGGAGAAACTCAGGGAAAACATCCCAAGCCTGTGGATCACGATTCCAGATGGCGGCGACCGAGTGGAAGAACGACATCTCGTACTTCGCCACAACCAGGTCTGGCAACATGGTCAGGGAATCGACGTCGGACGGCTCCCATTGACGGGGGCAAAGATCGTAAATCGGGCTATCGCTCACACGACCTCGCTCCGGAACGGAATAGACAACCACCAGTTCGCTCGTCGTGTTGAGCTTCGTCGGAAACACTCGACAAGCAGCCGGGCGGCTCTCGTAGATGCCGCAATGACTCTGCCCACAAGCATGTTCGGCATCGGGAGCACCCTCGACCAAATGCTGACACTTGCTTGTTCCGGTGAAATGCTGACTCTCCTCATGCATCAAGCTGATCACAAACGGGGTTTCCGGCTCGTCGGCAAAATGGAAGTGCGGTGCATACTTGCGAGCAATGATCCCCTTTGGGTCGGCCCAGCGACAGGCGAAGTCCCAGAACGAGGCATTCAAATCACGCTCCATTCGCAGGATGTCGGCACCTGTGAGCGGAATGGCGAACGAACGGCAGCAGCCGGCGTGACATCCTTCGCAGAGCCCCATTGCGTCGTTCCCCTTTGGCAGTCGTCAGTTCCACAGGGTTGATGGGCACACGACTGCCCGAGTCTGTTTGTTCGCTTATCGTCACAACCGGTGCAATCGGTTCAATCGAACTTGGAATTCATCAGTAATTGCCGACCGTTTCTCCACCAGCACGGCTCGCCAGATGCCGGTAAACAGTCACATTGATGTTCTCACTGATAAATCGCACCCGTCCGCCACAAAACAGGAAATGCACTCCGCCGGTATGGTGGCTGCTAAAATCATCGAAATGGGCCGCCGGGTCGTTCGGAGCGTGATCGGTCAAACCGAGAATGCGGGCAAAGTTCTCATCAAGGCCGGGGTAGACTCCCACCCATGTGGGATGCCAACCTGCTTGAGCATCTGTTCGCCGTTCGCCGACGAGGAACGTGTTAGTGGCACCATCGGTGATGTCCCGAAATCGCACGCTGCTGTTATGAAAGAACATTCCGTTGCCGGTACATTGCCCAGTCAACGATTCGCAGTCTTCCAGTGTTCGGCCGCCCGTCGACGTATCGTCGTTACCGAAGACACCGACATAGTTCGCCGTCGGCAACGAAATGCCACCGACTGTCCAGATATCGGGTGATGGATCGGACGGGCAGCGATACACGGGAAGCGTCGACTGAAGCGCAATCGCGTTGCCCGACGCTGAAACACTTGCACCAAAATCCAGACGGCCGAATATCCCATTCTGCTCTATCTGGGGCAGAATCATCGCGCCCCAACCGAAACCGCTGACGCCTTCCGTTGTCAGGCCGATCCAGCCGGGTGGAAACGCACTATGTGCCTCTTCGTAAGACGCGAGCGCGACGCCGAGTTGTCGTAATTGGCTCTTGCATGTCGATCGTCTTGCCGCTTCCCGCGCCTGCTGCACTGCGGGCAATAGCAAGGCAATCAGTACCGCGATGATGGCAATGACGACAAGTAATTCAATTAGCGTGAAACCCCGTCGGGTACGTGCTGTCTGCATGGAATCCAAGGCTCCCGTTTCATGCCGTCGATCACCGATCGATTGACGGCTGAAGAAGCGAAATGGGATGGCCTGGCCGGAACAAAGGCCAGGAACAGAGGCGCAAAATCACACGGATTGCGAAGACAAAGAGGCCAAGTCAGATCGAGCCACGCCAAGACAAACCGGTAGCCCGAACCAAAAAAGGGCCGTGAGAAACCCGTGAGGATGCGTCTAGAGAGACGCGGACGGTGCCCGAGGCGGCGGGCCGAACGACACAACAAACGCCGGCCGGGAAAGCGCAGGAAGCTCGGGAACGTCGACAGGATCGCTCAGCACGACGATCGAAATGGCCGACAGACTCAACGGTTTCTGTGCCAGTTGCTGGCAAACGAAACAGTCGTGGTCGTCATGTGACGGAATACCGGGGGCCGACTCGTGGCCGGAATGATCATGCGCGCCGGTTCCGCCCTCCGGACACGCACGGTGGCGGTGGCCACCCTGCTCGTGATGTTTGTGGCAATGCGAGGCGGCCGCCCCAACGTGTTTGGTCACCTCGGTCGCAAGCGGCCCCGCGTGAGCTCCCGATTCGCAAACGTGTTCCAGCCGGTGCAATCCCGGGGCAAAGGTCGTGAACGACAAATAGCCCATCGCGAAACAGGCGATGGCAAATCGATCACGAAGACTCGGGAACATGGAAGCACCTTACAGCTCTTTGCGGGCGAGACAGCATTCATTGTCGCAACCGCATTGCAACAAGACAAGATGAGCAATGCCGCTTCTCAGAAAGTCATACAAGACCAGCTTTGGTAGTCGCCCATACAGGTTCCCCGGCCAATTTGCCCGGAACGACATCCAAAATGGCGTCGCGTGACTTGTCGGGGTGCCGTGGCATTGAGAGGATAGTTTTTTGCTGCGGCTTGCGAATAGTCTTCGTAAAACCGCCTTGGATGAGAACACGACAACCTTCGCAAGAATGGATGGGAATGACTTCGCAATCTATCGCTGGGCAACCTGCCGCCAATGCACCGCCAGCCGATTTTGATGCGTATTGGGGTGAACTTCTGGACGAGTTGGCGACCCAGCCCATCGCGGCAGAGGAAACCGAACTGCCATTACGTTCCGACGAAGAGACCACCTGCTATACCGTCAAGCTCAGCGGTTGGGGCAACTATCGCCTGTTCGGCTATCTCTCGATCCCGAAAAAGGGCAACGGGCCGTTCCCCGCGTATTACTACTTGCCCCGGCATATGAGTGTGATGGAAGTCGTTAACCAGGGAGAATCGGTCCACAAACGCCGTGATTGCATTACGTTCTCCATTGCCTGTCGTGGTCAGAGAAACGCAGATGAACCGTTGATCGGACGGTTTCCGGGCATGCTCACCGACGGCGTCGAAGATCGGCAGACGTACCCCATGCGGGGTTGGGTCGCCGACTGCGTTCGCGGGTTGGAATACCTACTTTCGCGTCCGGAAGTCGATGCCGACCATATCGCGGGCGTCGGGTACAGCGATATCGCCCTGCTAGCGGCTGCGTTGAAACCTGCCCTATGTTGCGTCACCGCGATACCCGGCTCTTTCTACCGAACCCGTGAACTGCACCACGGCTGTCATGGCTACCCCATCGAGGAAGTCAACGATTACGTGCGTTGCTACCCCGACCGTGCCGAGACGTTGTACGAAACGTTTTCCTATTTTGACCCTCGCTGGTTTGCCGACAAGATCGACATTCCCTGCCTCTTGTGGGGCGAGCCGCCGATGTCTTATTTACCCACAGACGAGCTGAAACCATTAGCCGAGGCCATCGGCCCGAACGCCGAAATACATGCCAGCGAGCAAAGCCGGTCGCTGGATGGCATCGTACAAGAGCACTGGCTTGCCGATCACTTAGGACTAAAAAGCCCCGTGCTGCCTCAGGTTTGGGCCGTTCCTGTGGAAAGTGAGGGGTGAACGGGCGAATTGGCCGCCCATTAGCCATTTCTGCCTAACTAGCAAAAAACTCTTTGGGTTCCCTTGCTGCACCGGATATCATTAAGAGAACGCTTCACGCGGGGATATGGACATCCAGAACCGTATTTCTTCCTCCGGGATTGTAATCGATGGCCGTCTATCTCATGCCGGTAGGTAACGGTCAGCCAATCGCCTTGGACAAGACGGTGCTGTTCATCGGCCGTCACCCAAGCTGCGACATCATCTTAACGAACAGCCGGAAGATCTCCCGCAAGCACTGCTGCATTGCGCAAGTCGACAACCGACTCGTCATCCGCGATCTCGGTAGCATGAACGGCGTGAGCGTGAACGGCAAACGCGTGAAGAAGTCGTCAGCAATTCACCTGGGCGACGAGGTCTCCGTTGGCGACTTGCGATTCGTCATCCAGGTCGACGACACGCCTCGTCGCAACGGTTCAAACAATTCCGAAGAGAATTTCGGCACGATCGCTGACGAAAAACCGCAACCACAACCACAATCGCGGCCGGCCAAACGGAAGCCACGACCGATTCAACCGCTCGAACTCAGCGGCGACTTCCCCGTAGCCATTCCCGAGGAAGAGGCCGACTTTGCCGTCGAAGAAACGTTCCACCGGCAACCGGCTCCGCTCGTCCCAGTTGGCGACAGTAGCCTGAACGACGTGATTCCGCTCGATGACAGCGTCGAAATCGAAGAGAGCGGCTTGGAGTTTTAATCCAGGCTCGCTCGTTCCCAACAGTCTCGGGAACTTGGTTTGCTCGCCGTCTTCGGTATCATCGTCATGGTCCCCGCGTGAGACACGCTGCGGGTGTGGCTTCACTCACTCGCTAGCGCTTCAAGCTTGTATTATTCCCACAGCCTCTAGACTTTTCAAAAGTGGAATCTCCCCCGATGGAACAAGTCGAACAATTTCTCGAAGAGCATGCCGAGCGGTTCCTCGATGAACTGACGGAACTGCTGCGAATACCAAGCATCAGCGCCCAACCGGCACACGCGGCCGACATGCGGCAGGCGGCTGAGTTCTTCGAGACCCAACTCGCCCAAGCGGGCCTGCACGCGGAAATTATCGAGACCGACGGCTATCCGATCGTGTACGGCGAATGGACCGGCGCGGAAGGGGCACCCACGGCAATCGTCTACGGTCACTATGACGTGCAACCGGCCGATCCACTTGGCGAATGGCACACTCCGCCCTTCGAGCCGACGATTCGCGACGGGCACATTTACGCGCGCGGTGCCACCGACGACAAAGGCCAATGTTACACGCACGTGAAGTCGGTCGAGGCTTGGATGAAGACGATGGGAAAACTGCCCATCAATGTGAAATTCGTGATCGAGGGCGAAGAGGAAGTCGGGAGTGCCAATCTCGATCACTTCCTGGAATCGAATCGTGAGAAAGTCGCCGGCGACATCGCCGTCGTTAGCGACACCAGCCAGTACGCACCCGGAATGCCGGCCATCACTTACGGATTGCGAGGCATTCTCGCGTGCGAAATCACGTTACGGGGGCCGTCGCAGGATTTGCATAGCGGGGTGTTCGGAGGTGCCGTCGCCAACCCGGCCAATGCCCTGGCCAAGATGATCGGCTCTTTGCACGATAACAAAGGGCGCGTACAAATCCCCGGATTCTACGACGATGTTCTGCCTCTTACCGACGAGGAACGATCTGCGTTCGCCGCGTTACCCTTCGACGAACAGGCCTTTAACGACGAACTGGGAATCGCCGCCGGTTGGGGAGAGGCCGGGTTCAGCACGACCGAACGCCGCTGGGCACGACCGACCTGCGACGTCAACGGCATGATCAGCGGTTACACGGGCGACGGACCGAAAACGATTGTTCCGGCCTCGGCGATGACGAAAATTACCTGTCGTCTCGTTCCCGATCAGGATGCCCAACGTCTCACCCAGGCGTTACGAGATTACCTCGAACCACAATGCCCGCCCGGACTCCGATTCGAGTTCACCGATTACCACGGCTGCGGCGCGCTCGTGTTCGATACACATAGCCCCTACATGGAAGCCGCGCAGGCAGCCATCACGCGGGCCTTCGGGACCGCCCCGGTAATGATCCGCGAGGGCGGTTCAATTCCCGTAGTCGCGACCTTCCGGGACGTGTTAGGAGTAGATACACTTCTCTTGGGCTGGGGACAAAACACCGACAATCTCCACTCTCCTAACGAGCGATTTTGTGTGGCCGACTTCCACCGCGGCATCCATGCCAGCGCCTGTTTGTGGCAACAATTGGCAAGTCAAGTGGTGGAATAGACAAGAACGTGTGGCACGAAGACTTTTCATAAAAGCTAGACTTTGTCGAAAAACGCCGCCAGAGTTTGAATCATAACCCGACGCGTAAGCGAGGGACGTAGAAGAATCGAACCTGCTCCCTGCGTCCCTCGCTTACGCGTCGGGCCAACATGAGTTCTCCAACAGTGCCTCACTTCCCTCGTTGCGACACGAACTAATTACTCTCGTTCCCCACTCCGAAAGAGATCACGATGCTGGATTTGCAGTTCATCTGCGACAATCATGAAGCCGTCGCCGAAAACTGTCGTCAACGGGGTGTCGATATCGACCTAGCCCCGCTTCTCGCCTTGCGCGATGCACGAAGCGAATGCATCGGCCGGGTCGATGCACTGCGACATGAGCAAAAAGAAACGTCGTCGCAGATTCCCAAGGCGTCAGCCGAGGACAAACCACAACTGATCGCGCGTGGCAAGGAACTGCGTCAGCAGGTTTCGCAAGCCGAGGAGACACTGAAACAAGTCGAGCAGGATTTACGCGATCAGCAAACGCTCGTCCCCAACATGACGCACCCGGATGCCCCAGTCGGCAAGCTTGAAGACGACAGCGTGACCGTGCGGACTTGGGGCGAGATTCCGCAGTTTGACTTTGAACCGCTCGACCATGTTGCGCTGGCGGAAAAGCACGATCTAATCGATCTCGAAGCCGGTGCGCGTGTGGCTGGTCGCGGGTTCTATTTCCTGAAAAACGAAGCCGTCTTTCTCGAAATGGGCCTGATCCAATACGTTATTGAGATCTTGCGAGACAAAGGCTTCACCGTTTGCACGACGCCCGACTTGGCACGAGACGACGTTCTCCAAGGCATCGGGTTCGCCCCGCGAGGCCCGGAGACGCAAATCTACTCGGTACAAGAGACAGACCTGAGTCTCGTCGCAACGGCGGAGATCACCCTGGGCGGCTCGATGAAGGATCAAGTTCTGTCGACCGCCGACTTGCCGATTCGCATGGCGGGCGTATCGCATTGCTTTCGCACCGAAGCCGGTGCAGCCGGTCGTGCCACACGAGGAATCTACCGCGTCCACCAGTTCACGAAAGTGGAAATGTTCGGCTTCACCGCGCCCGACCTCGAGGTCTCGAATGCGTTCCAGGATGAGGTGGTCGCCATCGAAGAGGAAATCTTCCAGGGGTTAGGGATTCCCTATCGTGTGATCGATACCTGCACGGGCGACCTGGGCGGCCCCGCCTATCGCAAGTACGACCTCGAAGCCTGGATGCCCGGTCGTGGTGACGGCGGCACCTACGGCGAAGTCACATCAGCCTCCAACTGCACCGATTATCAATCGCGACGGTTGGGCATCCGCTGCAAGTCGCCCGACAAAAAGGGCACGCAGTACGTGCATACGCTCAACGGGACGGCGGTCGCCATCACGCGGGCGTTGATCGCAATTCTCGAAAACTTCCAACAATCCGACGGCTCCGTCGTAATACCGGAAGTGCTGCGAAAGTGGGTCGGTACGGACAGCATCGGCTGATAGGAGGCCGGAACGGCAGTACCGATCGTTCTTGACCGACTTCGGCACGACCGCATAGCATGCGGCCGTTCGATCCTTCATGCCGACTGCAACCGAATTCAAGGCGATTCTTCTCGTGACGATTCCAGAGAACGAAGAGACTTCACCCAGCGGGAACCAAGACAAATCGGCCGAACCGCCCGCAGGCTCGACGGCCGCATCGGACACAGGTCTGCCCGAACTCGAACCGCTGACACCTGAACTTGTCGAAGATGAAGCGGTCCGCGGGGACTTCATGATCCGCTGGGTCGTTGTGCTGCTGGCCGTTCTGCTGGGGTGCAGCACAATTGGTGAAACCGATACGCTGGTCCGCATCCGAACGGGCGAACACATCGCCGCGCACGGCTGGCTTCCACCTCGAACCGATCCGTTCGCCTACACCACGCAAGGACGCCCCTGGATCAACACCGCTTGGCTGTTCGATCTGCTGATCACTGGGCTGCATTCGATCTTCGGGTCGGCCGGATTGACGTTGGTCAAAGCGGGCTTGGCCGGTGTCGTCTTTCTACTCCTTTCGCGAATCACAAAACCTCGCGCGTCCACGTGGTGGGGGTCGGTCTGCGCAGGGCTGGCATTGCTTGCCGTGCATCCTCGTTTGACGGTTCGGCCAGAGTTCATCACGCTACTCGGAGTCGCTGTCACACTTTGGATTCTGCATCGCTGGCGAGACGGCGGCAAAGCAAACGAGTTATGGGCCTTGCCAGCCGTCTTTCTGTTGTGGGGAAATCTCGACCCCCGCATGTTTCTCGGGCCAGCCGTTCTCGCGCTGTACGCCATTGGCGATGTTGTCGGTGACAAGTTCGCAGGTAGCCGACTCAGTGGTCCCCAACGCCGCCAGTTGTGGATGGTGCTCGGAGTCGGGCTGATTGCAACATTGGTCAACCCGTTCGGTTGGCACGCAATTCTGTCTCCTCTCACGGTGTATGGTGTTGAATACCCAGTATTTCGCGAATACTTCGCGATAAGCAAATCGCCGGCACTTGCTGCCTATCTTCCGCTGTACGACATCACCGTCTGGAAAAGTCCCAGCGTGCAGACACTGGCCGGAGCAACGCTCCTGTGGATCACGGCGATCGTTCTGATGCTGAACCGTCGCAACGTCGACTGGGGCCATGTCTTCGTGTTCGTCGGAGTGGTCGCTGCGGCCGTCGTGGCCGGGCATGAGTTGGCCTTTGCCGCCGTGGTTTGTGTCGTCCTGGCCACGTTGAATGCGCAGGAATGGTACGGAACAACGTTTCGGCAAACGTACTCCCTCGAACCCAGCGAACTGCTGTTTTCACGGGGTGGCCGGGCGGCGACGGTCTTGGCGTTATTCGCAGTGGCCGTGTTGGCGGTGAGTGGTCGAATCGGTGGTTCAGGCGTCGGAATGGGCCTGCATCACGAATTGGTCTCCGCGAGCAAAAGTTTACAGAAAGTCGAGCAAGCCGCATTCGATGCCCGTCCGTTCCCTTTCAGTCTGCAACAAGGCAACCTGCTGATTTGGAATGGCCAACAAACATTCGCCGACACCCGCATCGCACTGCTTCACGGCAAGGGTGACGACAATCTGCTCGCGCTGCACCAGACCATTCGAGATGCCCTGCGTTCTGGAAAGAACGCACCGCTGTGGCGGAAGTCGTTCGACCGATTCAAGGTCACCCATGTCATCCCACGGCTGTACGGCAAACAACCAGACTACGCGTCCTACTTCGCTTTACTCATCTCGCCCGACTGGCGACTGGCAAAGCTCGACTCCGCAACGGGAGTTTTTTATCGCCTCGAATCCGACGGTAACGCACCTGACTCTCCATTGCGTAAATATCTTGCCGAACATCAGGTGAATTTTGCGAAAGAGGCTTTCCAAACCTCCGACAAAAAAACAACCGAATGCCTCGATTGGGCTCGGCCGATCGGCTGGTATTCCAACTTCTTATCAAAACAAGACAACCCCACGCCCCCGGCGATTCGCGTCGCGATGCACTATCGGGAACATCTTCAGCTGAATTATGTCGAACCATCCACACCGACTGCATTGGCCTACCTGGCCATTAGAAACGCCAACAAGGGATTGGTCGAGAACCCTCAAGACGCCAACGGGTATCTCGTTCTGGGCGACGCTTATCGATTCCTCGGCCGTCTGGAATCGAGACTGGCCGGCCCGCGTGTGAGTGCGACATTGCGCACGATGCGATACTTCCAAATGGTCGCTGCTTATCGTCAGGCGAGGATCTTGCGTCCAAACGAACCCGAAGTCGTGCGACGCTTATACGGAGCCTTTCTCGAACGTGGCCGGTATGACGCAGCATTGCACGCCTTGAGCGACTACCAACAACTCACGGCAAACCTAGTGTCGACCGACCCTGCGATCAAACAGCGTACCGAGGCCGATGTCCGCGACGCTGAACAGCTTTCCAAGATCATCAAGGAGGCCGATGAGCGGATCGATCGAATTCTGGGGACTCGCCAAGGCAAGGTCGAGACGGCCAAATTGACCGCAGCGCAGACGGCTTTCGCAGCAGGACAAATTGAGAAGGCTTTGGAATTGACCGAAGAAGTGTTGCTATCGAGTTCGTCTCAGGTCGAAGCCAGGGTGTTTCATGTCGCCTTGCTTTTGGAAAACGGCCGCGATGAAGAGGCCTTGGCCGAGGTGTCCAGCCTGGAGCAAACTTTGGGGCTGAACACCATTCCTCAGCTACGAACGTTCGTCGCTTATGCGGCACTAGGCCACGCGGAGTACGAACGCGCCGCCACACTGTGGCAAGACGAAGCCGATGAAATGGAGCAGCAAGTCGCCCAGGTTCTCTTCGATTCCCTCCCGATGTCGGGATCAACGAAACTCTTGCCGCCGAGAATCTCTCCGCGCGACTGGCCGCTGTCTCAATTCCAATCCCTCGGTGCCCAATATTCTTTGTCCTTTGTGACGGCCGAATCGCTGCTACGAGCTGCGATCTGTCATATGGAAGCTGGCCAACCAAAGAAAGCCGAAGTCTTGCTGAGACGAATCATGCGGGATTCCCCGGAGACCTTGTTGCGACCGGTCGTGTGGTTGTATACCACGGTGACAACCGGCGAACAGTTCCCGCTCGATCCCCCCTCGAATCGGATTCCCATTACTCCCGACCTGTTCGAGACGGAAACTGATTCGGGAAAAGCACCCACCAACAAGGCGTCCAAAGACAAATCGAAATCTACTCCTCAGCCCAAGCAGTAGGGAAGCGGGGAGTGGAAACCACCCCAGACGCACGAAAAACCCCGTGCCGGAAGGCCGACACGGGGTTGGGGTCTCTTGTCGTTAACGTTCTTCGCTCTAGACGTCTTTTGCGTCCGGGACGACGAAGCCTTTGCGATACTCGCGGGTGAGCATTGCGGTGGCATTCTCGACACCACGGCCGGTGAATGTCTCGGCTTTGCCATCGATGGCAAGTTTGCGACCAAAGCTAAGCTTGGTTTTGGCGAGCGACACCTTGTTGTCTTCGAGGTGACGTCCGAACCGCTCGAAGGTCGCCAAGGCTTCCGCATCGCCTGTCAGCCGTTCTTCGACTTCCTTCCCGACGATCGATTCACCCAGCCGATACGAGATATTGCCCAAGTGACACAGGGCGCTCGAAAGGTGTCCTTCGTGGATGTCAGCGTTGAGATCACTGGTTTTTCGACTGCGAACCGCCGTGAGGAAGTTATCGAAGTGATCACCACCGCCGCTGAACTTTTTGGTCATGTTGCCGTCTTTGTCGAAGACGACACCACCGGCATAACTGCCGATGACGAGAGTTCCCTCGGTCCCGTAGAAGATGACACCGACCTTGGCACCCCGTAGTGCGGCGGTCTTCAGACCACGCACCTCGAACACGAGTCGCTGGTCGCCGTACTGGTGAATGCTCACCTGCGTGTTGGCGGAGTCGCCAGCGTCTTCGTAGCCGACACGCCCACCGTAGCTGAGCACGCTGTCTCCCACGGTGTCGACACCGAGTCCCCAGCGGGCGATATCCATCTGGTGGATTCCCTGGTTACCCAAGTCGCCGTTGCCGTAATCCCACTGCCAATGCCAATCGTAGTGGAAGCGCGGCCGGGTGAGATTCTTCTTGGGTGCCGGACCCGACCAGACGTCGTAGTTCACGCTCGCGGGGACATCGTAGTTTCCCCGGGCACCAATCGAATTTCGTGGCTTGAAGCAAAGCCCGCGAGCAAGGTAGACCTTGCCAAGCTTGCCTTCCTTGATGTACTGCATCGCGTCTTGCATACCACCGTTGGACCGCGATTGCGTTCCGGTTTGCACGATCTTCTTGTATTTTCGGGCCGCTTCGACAACACGTCGGCCTTCCGAAACATTGTGACTGACCGGCTTCTCGACGTAGACGTCTTTCCCGGCTTGAATCGCCCAGATCGCCGCCAATGAATGCCAATGGTTCGGTGTGGCAATCGTCACGATGTCGATGGATTTGTCTTCCATCACGCGGCGCAGGTCGTTGACGTACTTCACGTCGTACTTGACCGACTTCTTCAACGACTCGACGCGGCTGTTGCCGACCGCTTCGTCGGGATCGCACATGACAGCCACTTCGGTGTCTTTACGACGCGCAAAAGCACCGATGTGCGAACCACCACGGCCTCGAACTCCGAGCACCGCTACGCGAAGTCTTTCGTTCGGGCTGCTGGAACCCTCTTCAGCAGCCAGCACTTCGCTGGTCGCCGGGCCGGTCGCAACGGCTGCTGCGGCTGCGGCCAACATCGAATTCTCGAGAAAGTCACGACGATTTTGCTTCGACATCCTCAGTCTCCCTGATTCGGAATGGCGACCGGTATGCTTCGGACGACCACGTTTCAATTCTCGGCACGCACGCGCCGACGAATCCACATGTCTTCAAGGCTCTAGTCTAACGAGCAGAATGCGAAATGTTCAACCAAATCTCACCATACCGCCCTCCAGAAGAGGTCGACCGAACGGTCAAGTCGATAGCCGAAAGCGGCAAAAAGGCTACTCGTTGACGTATGTTTCGAGGAATCGGGCCAGTTTGTGAAAATCGGAATCGGGACGCACATACCGAACTTTCGTCACCAGCGTCTGGGGGTCGACCAGCTCATCGAAGGGGACGTAATGTAAGTCGAGCTGCCCTGAAACCGAGACCATCACACCATTTCGGTCTTCCTCAACCAGCGCACGATACGCACCGACCCCCAGTTGGCTGCCGAGCATCACGTCGAATGCCAGCGGTTTCGCACAACGTGATTCATAGCCCAGTTGCAGCCCGGTGATCTTGCGCGTTTTTCCAGTCTGAAGCTCGTATTCTGCCGCGACAAGACGAGCAAACATTTTTCCCAGATCGATGTGCGCGACGGAAATGTGGCCGTGATCGTCTCGCGGCACACCTTCGAGGTAACTGGACGGCAAAAACTCGGCTAGCCCTTCCGCCAGTACGATAACACCATATTCCTTGTGTTCCTCTTCTTCGCGAACGCGCATCGTCTTGACGATCCGCCGCACCACGGCCTCGACATTCATGATGGGACGCGTGATGGTCGCACCGGTCTTGGGATCGGTCGCTGCTTCGTCGGCGAGGTACTTGCCCGTGATGTCCTCAACGCTGATGACAAGACTGGATTCCGAGGAAATGGCCGCTCCGTAGGCCAACCACCCGGCGCTGCGGCCCATTGTCTCAGCCAGGAAATAGCTACGGCCCGCTTCGGCATCGGAGAGCAGGTTGCGTATCTCGGTGGCCAGCGTTTCCACGGCGGTGAAGTACCCGAACGTGAAATCGATGCCCATATAGTCGTTGTCGATCGTTTTGGGAACGTGGACAATCGGAATGCGATGGCTGCCCTCCGGCAACCGATCCTGAAACATGTGCAGCTTGTTGGCGGTTTTTAGCGTGTCGTCACCACCAATAGAGACAAGCGCATCAACCCCCAACGAACACAGCGCGTCGTAAACCGTTTTCAGCGGGGCAACTCGTTCCGCCTCGTCGAGATGTTCCGGCGCGCTGACGAGTTTTCCCGGATTGGCCCGCGCGGTGCCGATCAGAATGCCTTGGCTGTTCCGAGTCCGCTTGAGGGTCTGATGGGTAATGGGGATGTAGTCTTTCCCCTCTTCCAGCGGGGTTTTCCCGTCGTACTCGATCAGGTTGGAATACCCGTGCAGAATACCGACAACTTCGATATCGTTTCTCAGAAACGACACGGCAGCCGTCGAAATCACCGCGTTGGCAGCCGGAGCCGGTCCGCCAGCGAATAGAATGGCAACGCGTCGAAAGCTATGTTCGACCTTCTGAGGTCGTGACAGGGTCGTGGGCATAGGTGCCTATATTTCGTGAAAAAATGAGAAATTGAAGTCTTCGCCGTCGAAACCTCAAGCGGCTAAGCGGCTGTTTTGCTGCCCCTATGGTGTTAACGTCCGGCCCAGTTGTCAAATCGCTGTTCATCAAAGCCACTCTGAGCCACAAGCATGTCGCATCTTGAAGCTTCAGCCATCGCCTGGACCGCCCGACTCGCGGTCGCCGCCTTCCTGGCGCGACTGCTGATCGACGTGTCTCAGGCTGACCGCCAACGTAGCGGCCGAACCGCACGGATCATTTGGACCACCGGTGGCGTGACATTTCTTCTCCATGTCGTCGCCGCATTCCATTTCACTCACGGCTGGAGCCATCACGCGGCCTACGAACACACCGCACAGCAAACATTGGCCGTCACTGGCTTCAACTGGGGCGGCGGGTTGTGGTTCAACTACGTCTTCACGCTGTTGTGGATCACAGACGTGGCAGGCTGGTGGATCATCGGCCCCGAATTCCCCCGCCGACATCCCCGCTGGTCAAGCACCGTGCGATGGACATTCGCCTTCATGATGGTCAACGCCACCGTCGTCTTCGGACCACCTTATTGGAAATGGCTGGCCGGAGCGTTCGCCGCTACGTGGCTGTTACTCAGATGGCGACAACAACCACTTCGTGGCGAACAATGCGACTGACCCAACTTGTTCATGCCCAATAATACCAGCCCGAAGCGCAAGCGAGTGGATCCCGCACTGCTCACTCACTCACTCGCGCTTCGGGCTGGTATTCGCAAGCCGCTAAGAAAGGCCGCTCGCGAAAATGCCAAGCGTCACCTCCGCCATCCTCCCCTGATCATAAAGCGAACGGACATTCTCACGCCCTCGGCGACCAAGTTCCAGGCGATGATCCGGGTCTAGCATCAGAGCTTCCAACCGTTCGGCCAGGCCCGCCGCGTCGTTCGGTTCAAAGAGCAGACCCCCCTTGGTCGCTTCGATCAATTCGGGAAACGCGCCATGTCGAGGCTGCACGACCGGCACACCGTTGGCCAGCGATTCCAGAACGTACAGCCCCTTCGGCTCGTGATAGGTCGTGGGGACCGAAAGTACGTCGAGCGTATTGAGAAACGCGATCTTCTCGGCACGTGTCTCCGGACTACCGATGTACTCGAACGCATCACTCAAGTCGCTCGCCGAGGCCAGCGTCTGTTTGAAATAGGCCTCGTCGCGACTGCCCAGGTACCCACCAGCTCGCAAACGAATTGCCGGATACTTGGCGTGCAAGATACGAAACGCGTCGATCAAGTTGTGTAAGCCCTTCTCAGGGCAGATCCTCGCGAAGTAGCCGATCGTGAAATGCTCGTTGCCGGTCGCCTCGGGCAAGCCGTCGTGTCCGGCTAGCTCAATCCCTAACGGCACACAGTGCATCCGGTCGCGTGGAAGGTGCAGGTAGTTGGCCATGAACTCGCGGTAGTATTCGCTGTGGACCAGGAACCCATCGAAGTCGACCGCCCGCTCGCGAATCTTTTCAATCGCCTGCTCACGATATGTCTCCGGCAAGTCTTCGAGGAAGATGTCGTCGCCTTGCAAGATGCAATAAATGCGCCCCTGGTATTGTTCCCGTAACCGCCGCACCACCCCCGCCAGTAAGGCGTTACTGAAACAGACGACATCAGGCTTCAAGTGCGCCAGGTACTCGGCCAGTTCCTCGACTTCGCGCGATTCGGGGCCAAGTTCTCCCTCGAGCATGGCCACCGTCAATGCACCAAGTTGGTGTGCATCGTTGCTGACACCGAACCTGGTCGCCAGACGGATCACCGCCGGCCAATCCAGCCAGCGCGTGAACATCCGCGGGATCCGTCGCCACAACCGCGAGCGAAAATCCATGAAGACGTTGATTCCGCCGAAGAAGACTTGCGACGTGCTTAAATCCTGTTCGTCGACGCGAATCGGCGTGTAGGTGGGAATCAGCGAAACTTCCGCCCCATGGGCATGCAACGCGTGTGCCCACGTGTTGTCGTGCATACACGATCCACAAAACATGCCCGCCCCGCCGGCGGTGATGAAAGCCACGTGCATCAGTCAGGCTCCTTCCCTGTGGCCTTCGCCATTCCCAAAACACAACGCCACGAAGCGTTTCAAGATGCCCTCGGTCTCGGTCGATTCCTGGATCAACTCACCAAACCGCTCCGGCGGCAGCCCGGCAATGCGCTCGATGTACTCAGGATACGTCTTCACCCGCACCCACAAGTCGTCGCAGTTGAGTTCCGGATGAAACTGCGTGCAATAAATGGGGGCGTCATCAAAACGGTACGCCTGATTCGTCACCAGCGGAGACGACGCCAACAACGTGGCATTGGGCGGCAATTCGATAACATGGTCTTCATGCCCCATCTGCCCACAAAACGTTTGCCCCAACGAACCAAACACCGGATCAGCCAAACCGGATTCCGTCAGCGTCAGTTCATGCGTACCCACTTCCGCATGGGCCAAGTCTTTAATCACCCGCCCCCCCATCGCGCGGGCCATTGCCTGAAACCCCCAACACGAAGCAAACGTGGGCGTCCCCGAATCATGCACCCGCCGAATCGTCTCCAAAGCACGATCCAACCAGGCCCCTTCGCCAGCCGCCGAGTAATGTCCGCTGCCGCCGAACAAAAACATATCGGTCCGCTCGAAATGCTCGTCAGCCAAATCTTCCGTCAACAAGTCGAACGTGCGAATGCATTCGGTCGATGTCTCTAACACCCGCGCAAAGCTCTGCACCTCATGATCCCGCATCGGGTCATCAGGGTTGCGCACCTGCATCAACAAGTAACGAACGGCTTCGGGCATCCAAAGAGATTAGAAACCCCGCCTTCCCCACGCAACCGGCTCGCGAAACATCAACACCAGCTCGCAGCGCCAGCAAGGGACGCAATCCTAACCCGACGCGTGAGCGAGGGACGCGGGGAAAACGTTTGATTCCAGAGCAGCGTCAAAGCTCGCACGCTTCCCCGCAAAACACAACGAACCGGTCAAACTGTCTGCCCACGTCCCTCGCTGACGCGTCGGGCTATAAAAACGACCGATCGTTCAATGGGAACGACCGGCCGCAGTGGGTGAAGCAGTACGAGAGCGAGTCGCTATTTACCGCTGGCGTCGCTGATCGATTTCGCGTGCTGGGCTTTGGAGACTTCAGGGTTAGGCGTGGCGTCGCCTTTCTCCATGTTCAGAATCCATTTCACGGCGTTTTCGGTCGACGCCAGGAAATTCTTGTTGGTCCAGGTTTGCGGGTTGTGGCCCAGGTTATTGAAGAACACCTTGCCTTCCCCCCAATTGCGACACCAGGCGACCGGCACGTGGTAGGGCTTGGCCGGTTTGCACTTGGCCATGTTCAGGCTCATCAGCACGTGAACGTTCTTGGGCACCCAATTCACGTACTGATAAATCTCGTCCTTGAACTGGAACTCCTTGCCGAACGGCTTCATCGTCGGATGCTTCGGATCATGCACGGTAATCGTCACGGTGGTCACCGAACTCCACGGGTGGCCATCGAACGTGCCGCCTGCGATGTCCCAGTACCACTTGTGCTTCGGATCTTTGGTGCGATACGTGTCAGCAGCCGAGTGGAAGCCGATGTATCCGTGGCCCTTTTGCTTCAGCCAGTCGTTGACGAAGTAATCGCGGGCTTCGTCACTGATGGGCAGCACGCCGGTGGTGTAGAACATCACGATGTCGTAGTTGGCCAGATTCTTCTTGGTGAAATCGGCTTCCGCGTCTTGCGTGCAATGCACCTCGAACAGGCCGGTTTGCTGGCCAAGTTGGGTCATGGCGACTTCGGAAGCAGCCAAGTCCTTCTTGCCACGGTTGACCGACCCATGACGGTACCCTTTGCTCTGCGTCAGGAACAGAACTTTCGCCTTCTTCTTCTCGCCAGCGGTTGCAAGGCCGCTCAGCACGCCGAAGCCGGCCAACATCAGGATGCCCAAAACAATACGTCGTGTGTGCACGGTGATCTCCTCGATCTCAAGATGCTCGAACGAAACGTCGACATCCGGTCGGCCCGGTTGTCTGGTGTGTGTGGTACTTCGCCCATTCATGATACGCGACCGTGCGGCCACCTGCAAAGAAACGTAGGCCAATACGCAAAACGCCCCGAATTCGCCAACACGAATCCGGGGCATTGTCATGCGGTGTCAAACTGCCTGTGAGGCCTATTCTTCGCCCTCACCATCGGCATTCTCGTCGACGTTTTCACGTGAGAACTTGGCGACCAGCTTGCCGACCAAGCGGAGAATACCGGGTTGCACTTGCAGGCTGCCTTCGACATTGGCACCAGCGCGAACCAGTTGCAACGTGACAACGTCGTCGCCGGCGGCGAATGCACTCAGAGCCATTTTTCGCAGTTCACCACGATCGACTTTGATCTTCTTCTTGTCGCCGGTTTTCTGAGAGACTTGCTGAATCTTCGGATCAGCCTGGACAGGTCGCAGTTTTTGGATCAGTTCCACCCAAGGGGAAACTTTCACCAATAAGTCGACGAACGGAGCGTCGGGTTTGCCCGTGTTCGGTTGTGCGACAATCGCCGCGTCATCCGAAAGCTCCCTGACGGCTTGCTCACCAATACTAAACCAGACCGCGTCCTTTGCGGTTCCGATGTAAATATCCGTATCGGACCCGAAGAAATCCACGAGTTCCTTCGGTTTGTCCCACGGCAGTGTGACTCGATGAATGGCCACGCCTCCTACGGCTGCTACATTCATCTTCACTTCGCGATTGGGGCCAGCCTTGTCCAGCAGTTGAACAATGGCGTCGGCCTGATTTCCGTTGATCACCTTGATACCGCCCACCAATGTGTGCTTGCCTGTGGCCTGTGCTCGAACCTCGATGAAGCCATCAGCGACGCCCGCTTTCACGTTCGCGTCCAGTATGTCGAAGATCAGCGAGGCCACCTTCTTGCCGTTGGTCTTCTGATCCTTATCGCGTTCCTTGGATGCGTCAATTTTGGAATCAGCCGTTTTCCGCAGCAAAGCGCACAGCTCGGTGAAATGCTTCGTTCGCAAGTCGTCGAGCGGATGATTCAGCCGGACCGCGAGAATCGCGTTTTTGGATTTCGGAACGTTGGCGAAATGGCTGGGGGCTTGGTCGAGTAGTTCGACACTTTTGGCCAGCGAAGTTTCGGCAATGGGAGCGAGGTTGAGATTGAGCCGGCCTTCGCCCAGTTCAGCGTCGGTCGTCCAGCCGAGCGTCGTTTTCGCCGACTCGACGTAGTACCGTTCCAGTTCGACCAACTGCTGTTCGGTCAGCATTTTTCGAACGGCGAAGTCGTCGTCCGATTCGTCGTCTTTCTTCTTCACGGCCGCGAGATATTCCTTGCGGAGACCGTCGCGAAATGCCTTGCGTCGTGCGGCCTGGTCCTTCTCACCCGTTTTGGAGTTGGCCACGTTGACGGCCAAGTCATAACCGGCTTCGAGGAGCGGCTTGATCGAGAGTACGGGGTTGTCGATGCTCAGCGGCACATCGGTTTTTTCTTCACCGACCGACGCGTACTTGTTGCGGTACCGCATCCAGCCCACGAACGCATCTTTCAGTTCGTATAGGCTCGAAGTTTTTTTGCGACTTTTGATCCCAAAATTATTGAGGTTGTCTCGAAAATCTTTCAGGCTGCTAATCGGAAAATGAGGGCGGTAACGGGTGGGGCCGTCGCCGAGAATGACATCGATCCGAATGGGGCGTTTGCTGTCGACGCCTTTCAGGAAGATGTCTTTGAAGAAGTCGTTGAGAACCTTGATCTGCTTCTGGTCTTCCGCATCGGTCAACTTCAGCATGTACTCGATATCACCAAGCAGCCGGTCGGCACCGGCTTGCACAATGGTGACACTGGGGGTTGCCTCTTTTTGAGCGTTAGCCGTAGCGGCTGAGGCAACGAGGAGCGTGGGGATGAGAAGAAAACGAATGACTTGGGGCACAGCCGACTCCTTGCTGTTGGAGGAAGAACATAAGTATGCGGTACACGTGGCGGCCCGCACTTCTCTAGTTCCCCCTGATGCCGGAATAAGAGAAACGCCCTGTCCGCGTTCTGCGAGAGCAGCAACGCAAACCGTTTCTAATGACTCCGGTGCCTGCCTGACCCCTCTGCTTGATCGTGTACGAACTCGTGTGACACAACTTTCGCGAGGGCATCCTATTCCAAACAGGCAAATTAGGGAAGTTCAAGGTCCGCATCGCAGAGCAATTCCCGAAAGGAATCGGTGCGCCATTGAAAGGACTTCGGTCGAGCGGGGAAGGCCACTTGAAGAATCGCTTGGCCTATTCCCTGAGGCACGCAACCAGCAGAGTGCGCCCAAGCCTTAGACCATCAATCAAACTACCTAGAATCTCAGAATACGTGTTTTTCAGCTCGGAACATCAAGGGGTAGCACTCGTTTCGGCGGAGGAAGCTTCCGCAATGCCCTTCGCTCCCAAGCTGAGACCGCGACAGGCGGACACCATTTCGGTAGGGGCCATCGACGACTTCTCCAAGAAATGCCACACCTGCTGCACTTGCCCCCGGCGAGCCAGCAGTGCGACGGTAAGCTCGCAGGCTTGCTCGCGATGAAGTGGATTTTGAAATCGACCAATGAACTCGAACACCACTTCCGGCGTGTCGGTAGCCGCGAGACGACACGCGTTTCGCAGCAGCCACTGTGCCTTGGCTTCGGGAGTGAGGGACGACGATTCGATGACGGCAATCGCTTCCCCAAATTGTTGGGCGTCAAGCAATTTCGCCGCTTCGCGATGGGTTTGAACAGCGGGGCCAGGAGTTTGCATCAGTTCGCCCAGCTGCTCTTCGAGCGCTGTCGCCTGCGGTTTCTTCCCCGCACGCTGGTAGCCGTCCAGAATTATCCAAGGCAAGGCGCTATCGAAGAACGGCTCGTGATTGTTCGGCTCTTCTGCCTCTTGCCGGGCTTGGATTTCCGCAAGGACTAGGTCTGATAACCCCCAATCGAGAGCCTGTGTGAGAACCGCGACCTGAATCGTAAAACGTTCGCGTGCCCGCTCCTGGATTAGCACACATTGCCGACGGTA
>Ga0115002_10002132_pt1 | contig 26211 bp, 20 predicted proteins | sample ArcticOcean_MG_C_8_FD_89576 | JGI IMG/M metagenome (GOLD analysis project Ga0115002, IMG submission 89576) | Marine microbial communities from western Arctic Ocean - ArcticOcean_MG_CB11_86 | ecosystem: Environmental > Aquatic > Marine > Oceanic | place: Arctic Ocean: Canada Basin | collected... | reverse complement strand
TGCTGGCTCAGGTGCTGGCTCAGGTGCTGGCTCAGGTGCTGGCTCAGGTGCTGGCTCAGGTGCTGGCTCAGGTGCTGGCTCAGAAGTTTTTTGCTCTGATGGTGTTTCTTTCCCCTTATTGCATCCGGTAATAATGATCGGCAAGGCTAAGAAAATTGAAAAGATTAATGACGAATATAAGAGTTGTTTCATTGTTGTTATGTTAGCGTATTCTTAAATATGAGTCTCCACTAAAGACCAGTCAGTAAATATAATGACTGTAAAAAAGTAGCATAGCCACACCTAAAAGAGTTTTTATTATTGCCCCATTAAGCTAAAACATAGAAATGCTGTTTTTTTCAATAAGAATTATAATATCACTAATCGCTCTAAATATTTTTTCATACGCCGCAAATAATGAAAAGTTTCAATGGGAACGACTGAAATTTGAGAGCCGTGATGCCTTTATCATTATGCCTGATAAGCATATCAAGGATCAAATTCCCTGGGTCATGTATGCGCCTACACTCAGAGGATTACCCAATGAAAGGGACGAAGGATGGATGATCGGACATTTCCTTGAAGCAGGAATTGCCGTTGCGGGTATTAACATTGGCGAATCTTACGGAAGCCCTGAGGGGTGTGAAATTTACACGAAATTTCATAAATTTCTTACAACTGAAAGAGGCCTTAATCAGAAGGCCTGCCTGTTAGCAAGGAGCCGAGGCGGTCTCATGCTCTACAACTGGGCAGCAGCTAACCCAACCAAGGTCAAATGTATTGCCGGCATTTACCCGGTATGTGACTTAAGAAGTTACCCAGGTCTAAATAGGGCAGCACCTGCTTATGGAATGAAAGCTGATGAACTTGCGAAAAGCTTGAAGATCAACAACCCCGTTGAAAAACTAAAGCCCCTAGCAGAGGTCAAGGTTCCCATATTTCATATTCACGGGAACGTTGATAGAGTCGTTCCACTTAAATCTAATTCAGGTGACGTAGCCAAGAGATACCAAAAGCTAGGAGGCAAAATGCAACTCGTGGTGCCTAATGGACAAGGCCACAATATGTGGAAAGGGTTTTTCTATTGTCAGGAACTCGTAGACTTCGTCATCACCCACGCAAAGGGGGGAAATTCCCTCTCCCTTGAACCAGAACTGATTTGGGAAGGCGGAGAATTTACTGAAGGTCCCGCAGTAGGACCTGACGGTTCGGTCCTGTTCTCTGATGTCGGAGCTGACTCGATCTACAAATTCTCACCTGCAAATAAAAAAGTCACCACGTTTCGTAAGAGCAGCGGCCGGGCGAACGGACTCATATTTGACCCAGAAGGAAATCTCATCGCTTGTGAAGGAGCCAATACAGGTGGGGGAAGAAGAATATCTGTGACCTCGAAGAGCGGAAAGGTCCGAACTCTCACAAAAGAATGGCAAGGCAAACGTTTCAACAGCCCCAATGATCTGGCCATCGACAGCGCGGGAAAGAATATCTATTTCACGGACCCTCGGTACGTTGGTGAAGAAAAGAGAGAACTTGAATTTGAGGGTATATTCATGGTCCGTCCCGACGGGAGTACAGAATTAGCAACTAAGGAGGTCAAAAAACCTAACGGCATAATCTTTTCAAAAGACGGAAAGAAAGTATTCGTCGCCGATCACGAAGCAACAAATGATGGGACAAGACAACTCCTGTCCTTCAGTACAACAGCAGAAGGCAAACTCGAAAATAAACAGATCCTTCATGATTTCGGATCGTCACGAGGAATTGACGGAATGGCACTCGGACCAAGAGGTAACATCTTTGCAACTGCCGGGAGCGGCAAGGAGGCAGGAATTTATGTCTTTGATCCTAGTGGCAATCTTCTGCAAGTCATCAACCTCCCCGGTGACCCTACAAACTGCACTTTCGGGCACGGAAAGAATTCATTAACTCTTTACGTCACCGCCCAGTCACCAAAAGGGCAAAAGAAACAAAGCTACGCCCTTTACAGGTTAAGACTGGACAAGTAGTAGCCACTTAACCCCGCCCATTGAATTGGATAAGACGAAAAAGTATCTCTTTAATTGTATCATTGGACTGGTAAAAATCCGATCCAAAGACCATCACCCAGCCACGATCAACTCGGCGACCAAGTAATATCGCCCCGTCAGCTCTTCCCTGAGCAGCACCCCATACCTCCCAAGGAGCCGATTTTCTGTAATAATGACTCGCATTAACATTCTTAATCATCCCTTCAATATTTATTCCTAACTTTCTGCCCTCATCGGTAATTTCCCATCCTCGGCCAGCAGGACCGGAACGTATTGGTCCAAGACCGCATTCATTTATAAAAGACAAGCCTTCACTGGTCGGACTCAGAAAAATAATATTTCCACCTCTTTTGAGAAACCCGCGCAAAGCCAAACTCCAAGTGGGGCATCCTTTACCTTTCTGTTCCATAGCAACCTTCATCAATGCCCTCTTGAAGCCTTCCATCTCTGGAACCAGTAAGACGCGGGACCTTCGAAGATTACGCATGAATTGCGAGTCAGGAACTTTAGATTTACTTTGTACAATCTTCCGGGACGGGACACGACCCGAAAGCGCATCAATAGTTTTAACATACTCGTCGTCCTCGTCAGTGTAACCTCCCCACACCAATACAGGTGCAGACGCTGGCAATCCCTCATGTCCAAAACTCAGCGATTCGACTCTCGACATCGGCACTAACAATTCATCCATACCTAATGCCGAAAGGATTAAATCCGATCCTCTCAATTCGAGCTTATCGGCCCAAATCATTCCTGACGGCGATAGGGCAACTAGGTTACGAATGACAGGGTTCTCCTCGGCCTCAGTGTCCTCTTCCTTTTGCGGCTCATTATTTTCCCTGTCGGGGGCACCATTATTTCCGTCTTCGACCACTTTAATTTCATCAGCCAATTCTAATTCAACATCAGCAATCACCGAATCCGGGTCAGGAAAGAGCAGCACATCCAGAACTGACAACGGCACTTCAGCTGAAAGGATAGGGCTCGAAATTCTCAACCATTTTTCCGAATCAACAGAAGGCAGCAATTGCCCAGCTAAGATCTCTCCCGTGGCCAAAGCTGCAATGTGTCTTCTAGGAGAATCTGGTAATAATAATTTATCCACGTTCCCGATGGGCTGATCCCGCTCTATCCTAATAATTTTATTAATTGGTAAAGGTATCCTTGTCTGCGTTCCCGAGAGGGCGATAATGAGAGATTCTCCGATGAACTGAACGGGATCACCCAGGATCTCAGATCCGTCACGTAGCATGACTCTAAAATCATCACTGTCAGAATCCTCTTGGTCATCTTTGATTTTCGCTGATTGACGACTAAGTGATGTGATTTTCTTTATAGGAACTTTTATTTTTTTTTCAGGACTCAATGCGGGCCCAAATATTAGATACTCCTTATCAATGGAATGCACTTTTCCGGACATCGAGAGCTCGACACTGACAGAGCTATTAATAGAATCTTCCTCAACGGATTTTTCCTTGGACTCACTATTATTTTTTACTAAAGGTGCAATTTTTTCTGGAAACTCTTTCAGGAAAGAGAGGATCTTCTCTTTAATAGTTTTAGAGGAATCCGGCGAGCTTTGATTCTGTTTCTCTTTATCAGATATTTCTTTCCTTAACTCAATTAGCTCAGGGCTAGGTTCCTGCTCAATGATCATCTCAAGACTCCACGGACCATTGTCATCTTCTGACGAGATCGCGATCCCAATAGCAAAAAATAACAATAGAAAGATCCTCAGACCCATTAGCCCATTTCTTTTGCTCATAGTAATAAAATAATTAATGAACATGGAGCGATAAAATTGGAGACTTTAGCCATACCTTAATAGCATATCCGTCCGGAGTATATTCAGCGAGACCCTTCTCGGTTCCTACGAGTGTATTCCCATTAGGTAGCCTTGCCGAACTGCTGATCGTTTTGACTCCCTTTGGTTGAATCCTTAAAAGGGTTTGCTGACCATCAGGTGAGAGTTCAAGTAATTCCACTTGTGAGCTAATTGCCTTTTCTTCTCCCTTAGACTCAGCATCCACCACAATTAGGATATTACCGTTCTCTAATCGAAAGGCATTCCTTGGCTTATTCATTCCCGACACTTCCCAGATCTGCTTCCCATCAGAATCATATTCGGCAATGGTCCCTTCATCAGCATGAGAGCACAGAAACCTCCCCGGCCTCAATCGAGAAAAAGAATCCATCTTCGAAGGCATTTTCCAAGACCTGACAGGATTACCAAAAAGATCTATGACTCTCACATTCAATCCTGATGCAATTGCAATCTTCCCCCCAGGGAAAAGCGCAGCTCCGGCACCGGCAGGCACACCAGACACAGCCCAGAGTTCGGTGCCATTCAATGAAAAAACAGCGACCTTACTTTCGAGTTCAGGCCCCCCGGAAACGACAACATTTCCCGCAGCATAGTCAAAGGCTATCCTATTAGAAACTGCACTGCTTATCGACGCTGCCAATCCAACATTATCTATCTTTTTACCACTCGTAGTATACGAAATCGCCGCCCCACCCTTAGTATCTGCCTTGCCAACAATGACCTGAAACTGACCACGTGAAGACATACCCAGAAAGACAGGCCAATGAGGCTCATCCTGCTTACCATTAATATAATTACTCCACCGATCCTTAGCCAGTTTCCTTACGTCTGGAGAATCATAGGCAGCAAAACCTAGATCCGTTTGAAATATAATCCTCAATAGGGCCCCTGATTCTTGCCTCACACGAATATTATCTGAAGAGAGTAAACCAAGAAGAATTTTTGCAACTCCTTCCCTCCCAGCAGCTGATCGTCCTCTCGCATTTGCCAAAATTAAAATATCGTCTGGATCTGAAACCTCAGTTTTTGAACTCCTCCCCATGCCAAGGTAACCGAGAACAAAAGAACAAATTTCCCTGACAGATTGAGAGCCTTTAGATAAGCCCTCCTCCAGTAAAGCTCGGTCCTGCTCTACCGACACTTTTACAGCTGCCATTTCCAAGGCTCTCATTAATTCCCAGTATGTTACAGAATCAAAAGTCGAGGCCAGAATCATCAATGACTCTAAAGAACTAGGAGCAGAATTTTCACCGGATCTTACCGAAGCATGGTAAAGCACATCAATGAGTCTCTTTTTAATCCTGATATTCAAAATCCCCTGAACACGACGCGCCATTTCAATAGTACTATCCTTTCTGGAAAGGCTGAGCATATGCTCAATGGGCGCTTCAATCATGGCAAGTTTCTTGGAAGCCTCATTCCTCTTGCGAAAATCATCATTGTCCAGATCAGCAATTAAACTCAACGCGTTCTCTAACTGATCTGAATCAAGAAACAATCCCTTGACCCTATCCTTATAATCTTTCGACAGAGGATCGAAACCGATATCTCTTAAAATATAATCACTAGGACCCAATGGAAGATCTTCTTTAGCTTCTTCATCGGAACTGGCTTGTTCCGGCTCAACTGCGACCTCGACCCCACCAACCACTTCGACTCCTGCTGGGTTCGGAGGCGGAACGGCCCATGCCCCTAATGATACCATTAATAGCAGTATAAGGGACTGGCATCTCAGAATTCGCATCACTTTAACTTAAAGCACGAGGCTAATACATTACGCTGAACGCCGCAAGCATTGCCGAGCACTTGGCCCTAATGATATATACTTGGACTGAAAATCCAAGAAGCTGAACTCAATCCAAAACTGCTATTCAGCAGAAGACTCAGCTTTCCTTGCCTTACTGATCAGACTTTTAACTGTCGGGCTCGGCTTGGCTCCATCACCTATCCACTTATCGACCTTTTCAAGATCTATCTTGGAGTCCCCATCCTGCATAGGATTATAGTTTCCAACCATTTCAATAAAACGGCCATCGCGTGGAGCACGCGAATCAGCAACAACCACCCTATAATATGGGCGGCCCTTAGCACCTTCTCTTCTCAAACGTATGACAACAGCCATGATTAATTAATTTGTCCCAGAAATGACATTTGTCACCTTTCTTGGGAGGGCGCTACATTTGACCCTTTTTTCCTAATTGCCAAGGATTTTTTCAACTACTTTTAGGGATTAAAACTTCATACCTTTTGGAAAATCTCCGCCGAGACCCCCCATATCCATGCCTCCAGCACCAAACTGTGAAAGCATTTTTTTCATTTTCCCCTTACTTCTCATCATTTTACGCATTTGCCCGAATTGTCTTAAGAACTGATTTACCTGGGTAATACTGTTACCACTTCCCTTAGCAAGCCTGAGCCTTCGCTTACCATTCAGGATCTCAGGTCTTTCCCTCTCTATGGGGGTCATTGACAAAACAATAGCTTCTACCCTTTTCAGTTTCCCTTCGTCCATTGCTCCGGCTAATCCTTTCAATTTGCCTGCACCGGGTATCATTCCCAAAATTCCCTCTAACGGACCCATCTTCTGCATCATTTTCATTTGAGCAAGAAAATCATTAAAATCAAAGGTGGCTTTTTTCATGCGATCGGCAATTCGCATGGCCTCTTCCTCATCGATAACTTCTGCCGCTTTCTCAACTAGCCCAACGACATCACCCATCCCAAGGATGCGTTCTGCCATCCTTGAAGGAACAAAAGCATCAAAGTCCTCAAGTTTCTCTCCCTCACCTATATACTTGATCGGTTTCCCAGTCACTGACCGCATCGACAAAGCAGCTCCGCCTCTCGCATCACCATCCAGTTTAGTAAGCACGATCCCGGTCAAACCAACGGCCTCATCAAAATGAGTGGCAACACTAACTGATTGCTGACCCGTCGCAGCATCAGCAACGAGAAGAGTCTCCTTAGGTTTCAAATAATCACATAGGTTCTTTAGTTCCTGAACAAGATCCTGATCAATTTCTTGCCTTCCTGCCGTATCAAATATCAACACATTTCCTGACTGTGACTCAGCCCAAGAAATGGCTTTTTTAGCCACTTTGATCACATCCTTGTCGCCCGGGTCGGCCCTATAAACAGGAACATCAATTTCTTTTGCCAACGTCACTAACTGCTCAACAGCTGCTGGTCGATACAAATCACATGCAACGAGGATAGGTTTCCTTCCCTCTTTCTTTAATCTCAATGCCAGTTTACCCGAAGTCGTTGTCTTACCAGCACCGTTAAGACCACACATCACAATGCGGGCAGGTGGATTAAGATCAAGCGAGACCGCATCACCGCCTAAAAGATCAATAAGAGCATCTTGAAAGACTTTAACGATCTGCTGCCCCGGAGTGATGCTCTTTATAACTTTCTCACCAAGAGAGTCCTCTTTGACCGTTTCTATGAATTTTTTAGTGACACCAAAATCAACGTCCGCCTCAAGCAAAGCCATACGAATCTCACGCATGGCATCTGATATATTCTTCTCAGAAATCTTCCCCTGCCCCTTGAGCTTCTTGAAGACATTATCTAATCCATCTGATAGTTGAGAAAACATTGATACTAGTTTGGCTCCTTTGCCTGCAGATGCAAGGCTCCACAAATCATAAGTTTATTCGTGTTATTTTTATTTTTTGCGTCCCTTTTTCTTCTGGGAAACTCCTAGGTCGGCCGCGGCCTTACTTATAACATTGCCAATATAATTTTCTCCGTAAGCGCCAATGCTTACCGGGTCCCCGACTTTAGCTATTCGGGTAACGGCCTCACGGGCACTTTCACCCATATGATCAAGCACGTTCATTGCTCTGAGCCGTGAAAACGGATTCTTTTCAGATAAAATTGCCTCAAGCGTAGACTCTGCAATTTTAACTTCTCCTATCATAAAAAGAGCCTGAGATGCGGCGCTCCTCACATCAGCACACGAATCCTTACAGAGATTAACAAGATCAGATTTCGCTGCAGCCGCACCCTTCCCTAATATGATACATCCAGTAGCTCCCCAATAACGAATCGCCGCATCCTTATCTTTCATCATTGATTGAAGCTCGTTCAAAGATGAACTGGTAGCAGTGGTCGCCTTCTCTGCCGCTGCCTTTATTTTCGCCAGAGGGTATTTTTTCTTATCTCTACCTAATTCATATGGTGTCAGATCGCCGCACCGATCATGCATTTCTCCTTCAGGCAAAAACCCCAAGTCCCCAATCTCTAATTGCCATCTATTAAGCTCGTCAGCAAGGCGGCCCCTCTGATCTGCATGAGCTTCACTCTGAGCCAAATTATTCACCTCGTGCGGATCATTCTTGGTATCATAAAATTCAATAGCGGGTTTTGTCTTCCAGAAAGCGCTCTGCACCTCGTTAAGTTTTCCGGCATCGAACATGTTCTTCCAGATTCGAGTAGTGTCAGTCTGAAACATATAAGCGATGAACTGACCGTATATTTGATGAGGATTATAATTTCTTATGTATTTGTAACGCTCATCTCTAACCGCTCGGACCATATCATAGCGCTCATCCATTCTTCCCCTAAAAGCATGAATGTATTGTCTTGGGCCATCAGAAAATTTACCTAGAAACGCTTTTCCATGCATGTGCTTTGGAGGGTCAACCCCGGCGAGGCTCAATGCCGTGGGCCCAAGATCCACAAAACTAACTAACCTGTCAGTCATCTTCCCTGGACTCACTTCCCTGAAACTCTTCCACTTGTCAGGAATCCTAACTAGTAACGGGATATGAATTCCAGAATCCCACAACCACCGCTTGTGTCTCGGCATTCCCGATCCATGATCACCATAATAAAAAATAATAGTGTCATCTGCGAGCCCAGCCCTCTCTAACTCTTTTAAGTTCCTTCCAACAATAGTATCAAGTTTCGTAATATTTGCATGATACTGCGCCCAGTCACGTTTCGTCTCCGGAATGTCTGGATGATATGGCGGGACCGGAGCCTCCTTTATAACATGATGAGGAAATGACTTTTCTCCCAACCTGATCTTACTCTCATGTGAAATCGTATGATTGAAAATAGCAAAGAACGGCTTCCCCTTTGGTGCATTTTCCCAGTGAGCTTTTCTACCAGATTCATCCCACGCCCCTGGAGGCTCAACGAGGTTATAATCTTTCTTGGAATTATTCGTGCAGTAATAACCTGCTTCACGAAGATAATGTGAGTAAAACTTTATACCTTCAGGCAAAGTTGCCCGGCTCCTCATGTGCTGACTACCTAGAGCAGGAGGATACATACCGGTAATAATTGTTGACCGCGCCGGAGCACACACGCCTGCAGTCGCAAAGGCACGAGTATAAATTGAACTCTGCTTCGCCAAAGCATCCAGTGCGGGGGTATGAGCATACTTGAATCCGTACGAACCTAGGTCCGGCCCATTGTCCTCACTGGTAATCCAAAGAATATTAGGCCTTTCAGCAGCAATTGAAATTGAAAGGCGACTAATACAAATAAACAAAAACACTAATGTAAATTTCACAAATTAATAGTAGTGCAAACCGCTACTTTGTCGATTTAAGAGAAACGGAAAAACTCAAGCCACCCAAAGAACTTTCTTGATAAGAAACTCCATTAACGTTCCGTAAATTTCAGACTGGAGTGTAGCCATCCACTTTTCAGGATTAGGATCCATGTCCAGCACGCCATCCTCATCAGGCAAATCGTATCTATAATGGATAACGATTCGAGCCTGATTCAGTGCACTGCACCAGTGATCCGCGTGCGCAGTTGGAATATTAAATTCATAACAATTCGCCTCTTCATCCTTCGCTATCTGCGCCTTACCGAGATCATCAGCAACAATTTTCAGTGAGTCCATGAACTCTACGCGAAGCTCAGGCTCTATGTACTCTTTCCAGTCTGAATCCGCAGAAGATTTTTTTTCATTATCAAGATCTGCTTCCGGAGAAATCGGCGAAGGAAAGAGCCTATTTCCCGCTTCCTCACAGCCAGTAGAATCAGCAGACTCTGGTAACCTGGAAAGCATTAAATGTTCAAGTTCAGAGACCTTGGATAAAGTCCATGTATCGTCATCATTATTGATCAGCTCCATCGCATGAGAAACTAATCAATGGGTTCCATGACCGCGTATAGCTGATGGGTCTGTAACTGCTGAACATAGAGCTCAGCCTTTTCTCTTTCCCCTGTCCAAACAATGGCGCTACCTTCATGATGAACTTCCAACATCAAATCCGTAGCCTTCTCTTCTGAATAGCCAAAGATTCTTCTAAGAATCAGAGTCACAAAACTCATAAGATTAACTGGATCATTAAGGATCATCACTTGCCATGGCTGAGTGACCTGATCCAACACTTCGACCTCTGCTACAGGGGAAGTTTCAATTTCAACGTTGGATCCTTCAATCAACACACTTATAAATTTTATGCTACTATTTGAGAGTTACTAAGATACTTGGCAAGAACCTTTCTTATCTTCTCCGAGCATTGCTGCGACTCAGTGATGAAGAGCTTCTCGCATTCAGAAATATTCTCAAGCGGAAATCTTCGCCGATTTTTACCAGCCATCCATTCCATAAAAGCATAGGAAATAATCCCATTCGCGAGAGGTATATTAAAACTCGATAAATTTACCACAAAAGCTGCCGTGAAACTGCAATTTGAGGATTTTTCCTGTAACTTTCTCAAGAACCGCATGCCCCTTGCTCCTTCCCTGGCAGCAAAGATGCTCTCAGAACCCGCTCTCAGACGGTCCGATAATTCTACAGGAAGATGATCCAAAAATTTTTCATCCTCCGTCATAACGCTTTTAAGAGATTCCTGAGAAACCAGTTGGTTTATATGAATAAAATGAGGAATTAAAGTATCCGCAAAGAGACCATTGAAAAAATCACTCCAGCTGGTCTCTTCTTCATTAAATACCAGCGGCGATCCGGGGCAAATCCCGACTCGGGAGTACCTAATGGCCCTCAGGATCTCTTGCCCCTCTCCTGACTCATCATTATAAATTCTACTTGTTTCCACTTAAATTTAATCGGGTTAATAGAAATAGTTACCTAAGAATTAAACAAATCCCAAGCCCAAAAACTCGCAATCATTATCCCCAAATCTCAGCGCAAATCTTTTCCTGCAATTCAGTAATTTTATTAAATTCCTCACTGGTCCCGTCACAATAACCGGCCAGATGAAGCATCCCATGAATGATATAAAGGGCCAACTCCTGCTCAACTGACATTTCCATATCATTAGATGCTCTGAGCGCAGTTTCGGCACTAGATATAATTTCCCCATAATCGAAAGTGATCACATCAGTCGGGCTCGGGTCGTCCATGAACTTTTCATGAACTTTCGCAATGTCAGCATCTGAAACAATACTCACCTCCAGCGAATCAATTGCAGTCAAAGGCGAACCCTTTATAGCTTTATTGAGACATAAAGGGAGAGCTGACTCTGCACAATTACGGACCACTTCCAGATCAAAAGGCACTAGTTCCTGTGCATTATGAATTTCAATTCGGATACCCTCTTCGGCGCCCTTCATCAGACCGTAGAATCACTTTTATCGGAACCTGAAATCTGGGGGTTTTTCTTTTTATTTCCGTTCCCGTTATGAGTGCCCTTGCTCTTACTTTTTTCTTTGCCCTTTCGAGAGCCATTACCTTCAATTTCAGATTCGTCCTTCGGATAAGTAATACGGTTATGAAACATACTCCTCAGCGTGGATTTAAAACTCTCACTCATTACAGTTATCTCCCTCAAAGTCAGATCACAATCCTTGAGCTGACCTTCAAGAATTCGATTGTTTATTATCTCGTCAACTAACTGAGTAATCTTCCCTGGCGTCGGTTTCTGCAGGGTCCTTGATGCACTTTCGATAGCATCAGCCAAACTAATGATCCCACTCTCTTTGAACTGCGGCAATGGACCAGGGTACCTGAAATTCTTTTCCGAGACCTCAGGTATATCATCCTCATTAGCTTCACCGCTCTCCACTCTGTCTCTGACCTCCTGCTGTTGATCAAGGGCACGGTGATAAAAGAAAGAAACCATAGACGTGCCATGATGCTGTTCTATAACATCAACAATTTGCGTGTTAAGTCGCTTCTTTAAAGCCATATCTACCCCTTCTTTCACATGAGCTGTGATAACGAGAGCTGACATTGTTGGAGTTAGTTCGTCATGAGGGTTGTTCCCATCACTTATGTTTTCTATGAAATATTCAGGCTTATGCAATTTCCCAATGTCATGAAAATAGGAACATACCCTGCACTTCATGGAATTTGCCCCAATCGATTCAGCTGCAGCTTCAGACAAGTTAGCTACGATTAAACTATGATGATAAGTGCCAGGCGCCTCAATAGTCATCTTTCTTAAGAGCGGATGATTAAGATCAGCGAGTTCGATCCATGAAATATCTGTCGTGATTCGGAATAGGGTTTCTATGACAGGCAATATGGCACCCACGACGGACACAGTGACAACACCTCCAAGAATCGCCACAGCACAACCGAATCCGAAAGCCTTCCAATTCATGTCCCCACCAATGCTGCCTCCGATGAAGCCGAAAAGGTATCCAAATATAAGCATCATCACTCCTATGATAAAACCGGCCCTGATCAGGCCGCTCCGCTTACGAACACTATCAGTTAATAAGACACATACAAAACCGACCATGAGGTTTGCCACAAGGATAAGAAGAGAAAGATCAATATCGACCAGAAGAGCTCCCCAAATCGAACATAATATAGTAACAAAGAGTGCCTGCGATTTTCCCAGTAAAATTGAAATAGAGAAAGGAGCAAAAGCCAACGGGGCTAAAAGGAAGCCGAACTTTTCACCACTCAGGCCAAGAACACCTTCTCCGACAGGCAATCCAAAAACCGTTCTGATCAGAGACAAGTGAATGAACATCAGTGAAAATATTAAGACGATACGCCCATTACGATTAAAGCTCCTTGGATGATTTATATAAAAATGTAAGACGCCCGCTATGAGCGTTACCTCGGCAAGAAATACAGCGCCCCAACGACTCAATAATTCTCCACGCTCGACCGGAGCTTCAAAAATCAAAATTCCAAGGACTAATGCAAACAATAAATAAGAGACGCCTGCAACAATTAAGCTATCACTGAGCTTATCTATCCACTCATGCTCACTGTGCTTGCGACGTGTCTTTTCTGACATCAGCCCGCGGCGCTTGAGTTGGAGTCTGTTGAGTGCCTTGATCATGAATTAAAATTTCCCAGGGAAGAGGTAGAACGAACCGGAATGGTGCGGTTCAGAGAATTGAAACAAATAACTTAAATTTGTTAACTTGGAAGAATTTAGTGTTCTTTGCACATTTCAGAGCTCTGCACAGGCAAACTCTGAGAATGTATAATTTATGAGGTGTTAACCGTAAAGCTATCATCAGGAAGAGACAAAATCAATGCCTCTAAAACCCTATAAAAAAGGCGCATTAACAAATTTTAATCGGCCTTAGACGAGCTTCCCCTCGCCTCTGCATAAGCTCCTATAATCGAAGCGACGACTCTATGGCGAACCACATCGCAACGTTCAAACTCAACAAAATCCACACCTTCAACTTCTGATGACAGCACTTCGATAGCTTCATTGAGACCAGAACGAATGCCTCTCTTTAAATCGCTCTGGGAAGGGTCTCCGGTGACCACGCATCTGGAACCTTCTCCCAGACGAGTAAGAAACATGAGCATCTGTTCAGAGGTAGTGTTCTGAGCCTCATCCAATATAATTGCCGAATTATTAATAGTTCGCCCCCTCATATAAGCAAGTGGAGCAATTTCGATCTGCCCCCTTTCAATCATTCGATTAACTTCATCCGGTTCAATCATGTCATATAAGGCATCATAAAGAGGACGAAGGTAAGGGAGTATTTTTTCAGTAAGATCACCAGGCAAAAAACCCAGCGCCTCACCAGCCTCAACGGCTGGTCGGGTAAGAACTAATCTCCCTACTTTTTTTTCCTTAAAAGCATTAATCGCTGAGGCCACCGCCAAATAAGTCTTTCCGGTACCGGCCGGACCAATACCAAAAACCACATCATTCTTATCCATGGACCTGAGGTACGAAAGTTGCGTCCTTGTCCTTGGCACGACCTCGGGACGGCCCCTCCCTCCAAGTATTTTATAACCCAGCAGATCAGAGACCGAACATTGCCCACCTGATTTCGCTGCATCAATAGCAAACTGGAATGATTTTAATTTTATTTCTGCTCCGTCACGCCTTGCAGATTCAAGATCCTTTATGGCAGCAGAAGCCTTTGAGACTGCATCCTCGTCCCCAGTGAACTTGATCCAAGCGTCACGGGTAGTTACTTTTACGCCAAAATTAGATTCGATCTCTTTTGAAAGACCAACATCTCCTGCAAACAATGACAGAAGAAAATGAGCATTTTCAAACTCAAGAGTTTGTTCAACCATAAATATTTTTTCTCTTATTCGCCAAAAAATCAGTAATCACTAGGAGCAGACGATCGTCAAACCAAACCTTTCAGATCTTAAATATCTTGTTAAACACCAAAAAAAAACTCTATTCTCTGTGATGTCTTCGTAAAAACATTAAATGATGTTTTATATTGAAGAGCCAAATTAGAAAAAATGCAGAAAAATCGCGTCCTTGGAATCATACCCGCTCGTTGGGCCTCAACGCGATTTCCCGGGAAACCACTTCACCCGATCGCAGGCAAACCACTGATTCAACACGTCTGGAATCAATGTGAAAAAACTCATAATTTAGATGAAATTCTCATCGCCACGGATGATACGAGAATAGCGGAAAGCGCAGAATCTTTCGGTGCAAAGGTCGTAATGACTTCAGATGATCACGTTTCCGGCACTGACAGAATAGCGGAAGCGATTAAAACTGATCAGGATTGTACTCATATCATCAATATTCAAGGAGATGAACCCCTGATCGATCCAGGCCTAATTGATCAACTAGCTGAAAAAATATCAAATGATCCTACTATTTGTATGATTACGGCAGCAGTGTCTGGGATAAATAATTTGGATCTTGAAAATTCAAACGTAGTGAAGACAATTATAGATAAAGAAAATAATGCCATTTACTTTTCGCGAAGCGTGATACCTCACCAGAACAGCGAAAGTCCGGCAGCTCCTTGCTACCGGCACAAAGGAATATACGGATACACTAAAGACTTTCTTCTAAAGTTTGTCCGGTGGGAACCTTCTCCCCTAGAACTTGCCGAAAGACTCGAACAATTACGGGCCATCGAAAACGGTGAGAGCATCCATGTCATTATAACAGATGATAATTCGATTGGTGTAGACACACCAGAACAAGCAATTATGGTCGAACAACAAATTCTGGCTAACACTTAATATAGTCTCTTTATACCATCCCGCTACTGACCATGAATAAAACCAAATTTATTTTCGTTACAGGAGGAGTCGTGAGCTCTCTCGGGAAGGGCCTAGCAGCAGCTTCGCTTGGCACGCTTCTGGAAAAAAGAGGTCATAAGGTTTTGTTACAAAAGTTTGATCCGTACCTTAATGTCGATCCCGGAACGATGAGCCCCTTTCAGCACGGAGAAGTCTACGTGCTCGATGATGGCGCAGAAACTGATCTTGATCTGGGCCATTATGAACGGTTCACTAGTGGAATACTTTCAAAGCTTAATAACCTAACCTCCGGTCAGGTTTATGAAACCGTCATTAAGAAAGAGCGCAAAGGAGACTATTTAGGGAAAACGGTTCAGGTCATCCCTCATGTCACAAACGAAATCAAAGGACGGATCTACGAAGTGGAAAGTAAAATGGATGCGGATATCATTATCACCGAGATCGGCGGAACGGTCGGTGATATTGAGGGTCTCCCATTCCTTGAAGCTCTTCGACAGTTCGTTCATGAGGTCGGTCCAGACAACGCTCTATTTATCCACGTCACCCTGGTCCCATACATCAGCGCAGCCGGTGAACTAAAGACCAAGCCTACCCAACAAAGCATCGCAAAACTCAGAGAAATCGGTATTCAGCCTCAAGTCGTCCTATGCAGGAGCGAATTCCCGATAGAGGCCGAAGTGAGAGAAAAAATTTCAATGTTTTGCAATGTCCCCTCTGACGCGGTCATAGAATGCAGGGACGTCCCTCATTCTATTTACGAACTGCCTCTCTATCTGCACGAAGAAAAGCTCGATGACATCGTCTGCGACCGATTAAATTTACCACAGAAAAAGCCCAACATGAAGGCTTGGCAGGAGTTTGTCTGGCGCGTCATTGATCCGTCTCACGAGACAAAGATCGCTGTGGTAGGAAAATACATTGAGCTTCAGGACGCCTACAAAAGCATTTATGAAGCCCTGACTCATGCCGGAGCCGCGAATGACTGCCGAGTCACCGTGGATCGGATAGATGCTGAAGATCTTGAGAACTGTGACGACATCGAAGAGAGGCTTGATAGCATTGACGGATTACTCATTCCTGGAGGATTTGGAGATCGGGGAACTGAAGGGAAAATTAATGCGGCAAAGTTTGCGCGCACCAGAGGAATTCCTTATTTTGGTATCTGCCTCGGAATGCAAATAGCTACAATTGAATTTGCGCGTAACATTGCGAACCTTGAAGGTGCAAACAGTACTGAATTCGATCAAGGCACTCCTCACCCAGTGATTTGTCTACTGGACGAACAAAAAAGTGTAACGCATAAAGGTGCTTCAATGAGACTTGGAACTTGGGTCTGCGATCTTAACCCAGAAACCAAATCTTTCGACTTATATAAAAGCTCAACCATAAACGAAAGGCATCGTCACCGCTTTGAATTCAACAGTGATTACCGGGAACAACTGGAGAAAGCAGGCCTGATTATTGCAGGAACTTCCCCAGACGGGAGCCTAGTGGAAATTATAGAATTAGCGAATCACCCTTTCTACGTAGCTTGCCAATTTCATCCAGAGTTCCTTTCCAAACCGAACTATTCGCATCCACTATTCAAGGGATTCGTTGCCGCGGCCCTTGCGAGAAGAATCGGTGTCGCTAAGCACGCTGAAGAAAAAGCTTCAAAAAAATAACCAACCATTTCCTCAGTCTAATATGATTGAGACCTAATCAGATAAGGTATGATCGTGCAAACCAAGCGGGTCCTGACTAATTTTACCACGGCAGCGGCAATCATCTCTCATGCTCTGGTCTTTTTTCTTCCTTTCGTGCATTCCAAAAAAGGCCTAACCCTGAGGGGGACGAAAGGAGAGGCCATCGTTACCGGACCCGGTGAACCACTCAGTATGAGTCACATTATTGGTAATGCACCTCTCTTTGGCATGATTGAACTCTGCGGTGTCTTGGGAATCATGAGTTATTTTTTTGCAACGTTCATCTGTAAAAGTAAAAAACGTGAGACTGGAACCGGAATATTTATTGGCTCACTATTACTGGCCCTAACGGCCCCAGCCGTACTTCTTCCCAGAAAAGGATTCCATATTCTGAACGCAGAGAATCAATTTCAAAACTTAGAATTTATCCCAACATGTGGTTACATTATCTGGGTAATTTCGCTTTTCATAGGCGGTTTAGCGATTCATCTTATCGCAAACTTGAGATGGCAACTTTACAGCCAAGGCAAGTAGCAAATACTCAGACTCATTGCATGGAAAATAAAAGCATCGAAGTGATTCTAGGAAACTCGAATCGCCGGTTCTCGGGTGTCACCTCGACCATGCTCCGAGTATTGGAACATCATAAGGACAAGATAGGAATTACCGTCATGGGAAAGCCTCACCTTCCCGAATATGTCCCATCGATCAGTTTTTGGAAATGCGCGAAATTATGCAGATCAACTCTGCCCGACGAGAAGTTCAGGGTATTTCATGCGCGACGAAACAATGAAGTCATACAGGCACTCATCCTCAAAAGAATATTCAAGGCAAAGATTAAAATTATCTTCACCTCAACGGCACAGCGGGAACATACTTGGATCACCCGATGGCTCATCAAACGGGTTGACTGCCTAGTCGCCACCTGCTCAGGAGCAGCCGCTGTCCTTAAACGCAAGCCAGACGCAATGATCCCTCATGGCGTTGACCTTAAAACTTACAAACTACCTGATGAGGGGAAAAAAGCAGCCTGGGACTCGTTAGGATATCCAGGCAAATACGGAATAGGAATCTTCGCCCGGGTACGCCAGCAGAAAGGCATCGGAATTCTAGTCGATGCAATGATACCCATCATGAAGAAGGACCCATCGCCGACTGTTCTAATTGCCGGCGAAACTACCAAGTCCCATGAACAATTTGTTGCCGAATTAAAAGAGAAAATTAGGTCAGAGGGGCTCGAAAAAAGAATTCTGTTCCTTGGCAAGGTTCACTATGCGGAAGAAGTACCCAAACTCATGCGTGGACTCTCAATAGTAACGGCCTTAAGCACGATCGAAGGCTTCGGTCTACCGGTCCTTGAAGCCATGGCCAGCGGGTGCGCCGTGGCCGCATCAAAGACCGGGGCATGGAAGGACATCATTGTATCCGGCGAGCACGGACTACTTGTCCCATGCAATGACGTTAAAGCGACTCATGAAGCGCTAAAGAAACTCACTTCAGACTCATCGAACCTTGAAAGTATCGGGCTAAAAGGTAGGGACCGCATCGTTGAAGGATACACCATTGAGTTCGAGGCAAATTCTCTTCTCGGACTGTATAAAAGCCTTCAGTAGGATCGCTTAATTCGCATAAAAAGCTACCACCCCATGACAGAGCATGAATGAATTGCTAAGGGTTCGATTTTTATGCCCCAATCATACAATGATCTATAAAATGCTTCATCGGTTAGCACAATGCGTCCTCATTTTATTCACTTTTGTTCTTTCACAGAACATTTCAAATGCGCAGCAGCACGCAACGCTCGCACAAAAAAAAATTACTCTCAATGAACTCATCAAACTTGAAGAACCTCCACGAATTCAAGTTCTTCTAGCAGTAACTACTATGGTTCTTGCTAAAGAAGTCGATAACCTTACAGATGATGACGACGAAAAAGAAAGAGAAGAGAGGGAGTAAATCGTTAAGGAGGATAGGAAGTGCACTTAATGGCTTGGAGTTGCACCTAATATTGAAAACAATTGACCACCTCAATTAACCTCATTAAAATAGGGTCAAAGAGCTCATTTAGTTTCAAAGAGCAATTAACGCGTAATTACTTTCAATATTATGACCAAAAACATCACCCGTAGAAAATTCACCAAGGCCGCTGCAGCGAGCTCGGTATTCAGCCTCATCCCTGGCAAAGTCATTGGAGCCAATGAAAAAGTGAACGTTGCTTTTATCGGCTGCGGAGCACAGGGAGCAGGTGACGCTCACAACGTTAACGCAACGAAGCTCGTTAATCCTGTCGCCCTCTGTGATGTGGCAATGGGAACCAGGCACACTGCAGGAACCGAGAATAAGTTCAAAGGAATTCCCAAGTTCAAAGATTTCCGGAAAATGTTCGACAAGATGAGTAAGGAAATCGACGCGGTCACGATCGGAGTTCCTGATCACGCACACTTTCCGATCTCAATGCGGGCCATGGCTGAAGGTATTCACTGCTACGTTGAAAAGCCACTCGCTCACACTTTCCAAGAAATTGAACTGATGATCGCTGCCGAGAAAAAATACAAGGTCTCCTGCCAGATGGGAAACCAGGGACATTCCGGTGCAAATTACCACCAGTTCAAGGCATGGAAAGAGGCCGGTATAATTAAGGACGTGAAAAAGATCACTTCATACATGAACTCGGGTCGCCGCTGGCACCCCTGGAAATTTGATGCTTGGCAGACCGGTGAGAAGATGCCGGAAGGAATGGACTGGGACACTTGGCTCGCTACAGCGCCCGAACATCCTTTCAGTAAATATCTGCATCCCGGAAACTGGCGGAGTTGGTATGATTATGGTAACGGTGCTTTCGGGGACTGGGGACCACACATTCTTGATACGGCTCACCGTTTCCTTAAGCTGGGTCTCCCAGAAAAAATCACTGCAGTTCATCGAGAAGGTGTCCGGGACCTCATCTTCCCGATGGGTTCAACTGTGCAGTTCGATTTTCCAGCCAGGGAAGGAGAGCCACCATGTGAGGTTCGTTGGTATGACGGGACAAAGAACAAGCCAAAAGCTCCGGAGGAACTTGAAGAAGGACGCAGACTGGAAAATAACGGTAAAATTATCTACGGCAAAGATCTCACCTTCAAAGGAACTTCTCATGGAAGTCCTTTAAGAATTATTCCCGAATCAAAGATGAAGGACCTAGCCAGCAGCTTGCCCAAATTCGGAGGAGGGTCCAACCATTTCATGAACTTTGTACTTGGAGCCAAAGGCGAAGAAAAGACGAGGTCCCCTTTCCATATTTCAGGGGTACTGAGTCAGGTCTTCTGTCTCGGAGTGATTGTACAGAGGCTCGGAGGCGAACTTAAGTTCGACCTCAAGACTAAACGCATCACCAACAACAAGGTAGCTAATGCTCTGATCGAAGGACCACCTCCTAGGAAGGGCTGGGAAGAATACTACAAAGTCTAATACCTAGCTCTTTGACATTGATTCATCGAGATTAAGGATCAGCGAAATCACAGCCGCAGTAGCAGCAAGTTCGGCAGACTCAATGTCTGCGGGAGCTGGCCTTTCACCTCCACCGGCCAAGTACGCTTTGGCCGATTCCTGATTTGATTGGAACTCGGCTAATCTGTCCCTGTGCTCGGCCAGAAGAATCCTAAGCTCTTTCTCTTTTACTTTGCGTGAAGTGGCTAACCTGAATGCAAAAGCAATGCGATCTTCAACATTCTTCCCCCCTTCACGAATCGTACGTTCAGCGAGAGCCCGTGCCGCTTCCACGAACTGAGGACCATTGAGAAGAACTAGCGCCTGCAGTGGCGTGTTCGTTTTTTCCCTGCGGGTGCGGCAAGAATTACGCCCATCAGCACCAAGTATTCGCATGTTCGCTGCAGGAATCTGTCGTTTCCAGTAAGTGTATAAGCTACGACGATACAGTGACTCTCCCTTACTCTGGGTAAATGAAACGTTCGACGCACCAATCGCGTTACGACCAAAAAGTACTGCAGGCTGGTAAGGATTGACCCCTGGCCCTCCTATCTTGTCTACTAGAAGGCCACTCACTGAAAGGGCATGGTCACGAATGAACTCTGCACCTAGCCTCCGCCGAGGAGCATGTGATAGTAACTCATTTTCGGGATCCATTTCTACAACATGCTGATTGACCTTACTGGATTGCCTGTAGGTGGCAGAAGTGACTATCTTACGGATAAGCTGCTTAACGTTCCAACCTGATTCAATGAAATCAACGGCAAGATAATCCAATAATGACTCGTGAGAGGGACGCCTCCCCTGTGTTCCAAGGTCCTCTGATGTCTTAACGATACCGTTATCGAAAATCATTTGCCAGTAACGGTTCACCGCTACTCTGGCAGCGAGAGTATTCTCTGGATCAGTGATCCAACGTGCAAGACCTCGCCGATTCTTTGGCAAGTCCGATGAAAAGATCATTATGGAGGACGGAGCAGCAGGCTCCACCTTCTCACCCGGCTTATCATATTCTCCGCGCATCAGGACATGAGTGGCTCGGAGCTTAGCCTCATCGGCTGCGATCATGCTAACTTTTGCCTTCCCTTCAAGATCGGCCTTATTCTTCTTGGCCGCAGCAAGTACTGACCTTTGCTCAGTAAAACCGGACCAAGTTCCACGGAAGTGAGCGAGTCTCTTGTCTCGATCCTTGGGGATCTTTTTCAGCTCCACGGCACTCGCGCTCCCAGTCACACGGACCTGAACATCATCTCCGACAAGTGAAAACTTGAGCCTGTCCTTGTCAGTTAAATTTTCAGATTTTTCCAAACCTATTATCAGAGGATTTTCCTTGCTAAATTTACCTTTGGCTTCACCACTGATTTTTAATTCATGGACCTCCCCCGCTGATGATACGCGTTCGATCCTTACAGATTCAATGATACCGGGCCGAGAACCTGACAATGAAATAGCAGTTAACGGACCCGGATCAGGCGCAAGAACTAATTCATAGTTCTTTTTGTTCGAATCAGGAAGGACCGAACCAGGATTAAAATTTAAGACAGAACGGAAAGGCGCGTCCCCTATCTTACGTTGAGCGATCTCCTCGCGTGAGGAATCAAGCAAAGAGACTGACACATTGTCTAATCTCTCGGAACAACAATCCTTACGATTAAAGATCACCACATGATCAATCGGCATCTCAGATCCAAGATCAATTTCCCACCAGGCATCTTCTTGTTCCTTAGTGCATGAACACGAACCGAAGGAGCCATTTGCATTCCCATCAATGGCCTTGGATGCAAGTGCTGCAGCCGAATAATCACTGGACTGAGAAGCTTTTCCTAATCGCCCCACATTGTTACCTGCAGAATAAATTTCAACTTCTGAAATAGTAATAAAACCTTTCTGTTTTTTGGGAAGAGCTATCCTCAAATAGCGTCCCCTAATCTTCGATGCCTGCACTTTGTCCTGATTCTTTTTAGTCTTGGAATTCTGGCGCGTATCACTCACTTTCTTAGGATCTTTCCAGGGGATAGGCTTTTCCAGTTCAATGAGCCATTTTTCAAAGTCATGCGTCAACTCGGTAGGGGTCCCATTCAAAGTTGATTCAATTCCTTTAATTTGATCAGCTAATTTCGCTATTTGTTCCCTATGAACCGGGGAAAGTATTTTGAGGGTCGGAGCAGTCGCTCCTTTCGTGTTTCCACGACCGACCAGACTATTAAAGAAACCCGAGAATTGATAATATTCGCGCTGCAATATCGGATCAAATTTGTGATCATGACACTGAGCACATTCCATGGTTAGTCCAAGGAAGGCCGTCGCGGTAGTATTGACACGATCTACAAGATATTTGATTCGATAATCCTCATCTATGATACCGCCTTCATTGGATGTTGGGTTATTGCGAAGGAATCCGGTCGCCAATTTTTGCTCATTAGTGGCATCAGGAATCAAATCCCCTGAAACCTGCCAAGTAATAAAGTCATTGTATGGAAGATTTGCATTAAATGCGGAAATGACCCAGTCCCGCCAAGGATATATGCTGCGGGGATGATCCTCAAATAAGCCGTCAGTGTCTCCGTACCGGGCAACGTCCAACCACTCGAGAGCCATCCTCTCTCCGAACCCGGGAGAAGCTAAGAGCCGGTCAACCGCATTCTCGAAAGCTTCATCTGACTTATCTTTAATGAAATCATCAAGGTCAGCAATGCGAGGCGGAAGTCCAGTAAGGTCAAAACTGACCCTGCGCAAGAGCTGCTCTTTTCCTGCACGACCAGAAGGCTTCAATCCCAAACTTTCTAGTTTAGACAAAATAAAATAATCAATTTCATTTATTGTCCAAGCCTTGTCATTAACGTCCGGGAAATGTGATTTTTTCGGTGATGTGAATGCCCAGTGCCGCTCCCATTTTGCTCCTTCTGTAATCCATTCCTTAAGCAGTTTAATTTCTTTTTCCGTCAGTTCGGATTTTGCATCCTGAGGAGGCATCACCTCATCAGGATCATTGGACGTGATCCGCTTGATAATTTCACTCTTATTCACATGACCAGAAACGATAGGAACATTACCACTCTCAGCAAGGGCAGCCTTAGCGAACTCTTCCTGATCGAGACGAAGTCCCGCCTTTCGAGCTGCAGAGTCCGGACCATGACACGCAAAGCATCGATCCGCCAAAATTGGTCGGATTTGATCATTGAATGAGACGGCAGACCCCAGCCTCATCAAAGAAACCATTAAGACAAATACAGCGAGCCCTTTCATCATGAAACGATAGGTTGGACAACTTCACCATGGACGTCCGTGAGCCTGAAACGGCGCCCTTGATATTTAAATACGAGCCGCTCATGATCAATGCCCATCAAATGCATGACCGTTGCCTGAAAGTCATGAACGTGGACTGGATCCTTTGCTATATTATACCCGACTTGATCAGTTTCACCGTATGTCATTCCGGCCCTGATACCGCCACCAGCCATCCAGTAAGTGAAGCATCTCGGGTGATGGTCCCTGCCATTAGCTGCCTTACCTGCACCCCCTTGGCTATAAGTGGTCCGACCAAATTCACCTCCCCATATGACTAGGGTCTCATCGAGCATTCCCCGCTGCTTCAGGTCGGTAACTAGCGCAGCGCAGGCCTGGTCCGTGTCCTTGCACTGCTTCGGCAAGGCCCCGATCAGGCCTCCATGCTGGTCCCAACCGCGATGGTACAATTGAATGAATCTTACTCCACGCTCTGCCAGGCGCCGAGCCAACAATGCGTTCGCCGCAAATTTTCCAGGCATCTGACATTCCGGTCCATAAAGATCAAGTATTGACTTCGGCTCATCACTAATACTCGTCGCTTCAGGAACAGACATCTGCATCCGGAATGCCATTTCATATTGAGCAATGCGTGTTGCAATTTCCTGATCCCCAAAAGCTTCAAGCTGCATCTTATTGAGAGACTCCATTCGGTCGATCATCCTTCTCCTCGCGTCCACACTCTCACCGGATTGACTGTTCAGATAAAGGACGGGGGTTTTTCCTCCACGGAACTGAACTCCCTGATGAAGACTCGGCAAGAAACCACTACTCCACAACTTACTGTACACGGGCTGACTCCCGGGCCGTCCGGTCCCATTGGATATGAGAACACAGAACGCGGGCAAGTCCTTGTTTTCAGTGCCCAAACCATAGCTCATCCATGCCCCTAAACTCGGCCTCCCCGGTTGCTGATGACCGGTCTGAAAAAATGTCACTCCTGGATCATGATTGATCGCCTCAGTATGCATTGATTTTACAAAACAAATATCGTCAGCAATCGATGCAGTATGAGGTAATAATTCGCTTAACCATGCTCCACTCCTCCCGTGCTGCTTAAATTTAAAATTCGATCGCGCGACCGGGAAAGATGACTGTCCTGCAGTCATCCCTGTTAGCCTTTGATTCTTCTTAACAAATCCCTCATTGCTCCAGGATTTCGAATTTTCATCGTATTTCTTGAACAGTTCCTTCCCATGAAACTCGTCCAGCTTAGGTTTGTAGTCGAAGAGGTCCTGCTGAGCAGGAGCTCCGTTCATAAAAAGAAAAATAATACGCTTGGCCTTTGGAGCAAAGTGCGAAGCCTGCTCCGAAACCTGTGAGGCTAATGCCTCAGGAGCCAACATCGAATGTAATGCAATTGAGCCTATACCAGAGGACCCCGCCCTCAGGAGCTGACGCCGCGTCGATAAGTTCTTATATGCATTCTCAACGATGTCCATTTATCCAATATATTGATTCTATATTACGTGTTCAGGATCTCCTTTATTTCCCGATTCGATATAAATTATTCAGGGAGCGAATATAGATAGCTCCTTCTCCGATTGCGTATGAGGCTAGGGTCCTTTCATTGATAGGATTCCTTGCCAGAACTTCAAATTTCTTTCCTGTCCTGATGACGGTGGTCTGGCCCTGTTCATCCAGAAAATAAATCCGCCCATTCGAATGGACGGGAGAAGCAGACATCGGCCCCGCAGCGCGCTCCTGCCATATCACTTCTCCGGTCATAGGCTCAACACAAGTCGCAATGCCTCCATCGGAAATGAAGTACAAAAGATCATCCACAATTAATACAGAAGGAGTGTGCGGAGCCCTCTTCGTAATCTCCCACTCAACGTGCGAGTCCGTTACGTCTCCCTTCGAATCCCCATCAACTCTAATCCCGAGAAGCGTCGACCTCTCATAGCCTGTCCCAACAAAGACTATGTCCTTATAGAGTATCGGTTTCGGGATCACTGACCATCCGCGGTAAGTCACATTCCAGAGCTCCTCTCCACTCATAGGATCATAAGAAAAGACAGCACCACTGGCCGGACTAATTAACTGCTTCTTACCTTTAACATTAATAAGTGTCGGTGTACTGAATGAAAACTTCTTATTCTGTGACGTGTCTGATCGTGACTTTTTCCAGGCCACTTTTCCGTTCTTCTTATGCAAAGCAACTATGAAAGGTTTAGTCAGAGCATCGGCACTATAGATCAAAAGATCTTCAACAAGAATCGGAGTCCCACCGTTACCATGCAATGGGTTATAACCTAGCTCATTATTGGTCCAAATTATTTTTCCCTTCAGATCAAGGCATGCAGTTCCCATGTGACCGAAGTGCACGTACACTTTACCATTCTCAATGATCGGAGTCGGACTCGCATGGGAATTCTTTTTGTGAATGGGTCTAGAAGATGCCTCCTGATCAAAGACTTTAGTATCCCAAACCGTTTTGCCATTCTCAGCATCAAAGCAAAGGACCCTCAATTCTCTTTTCACTGCGGCAGCGTCCTGATTATCACTTTGGGAATATGCAGTAGTCAGATAAATTTTCCCATCTGACAAGACAGGAGA